>ERZ778017.147-NODE-147-length-119237-cov-909.410523_pt1 | contig 119237 bp, 98 predicted proteins | sample MGYA00375747_ERZ778017 | MGnify/ENA primary metagenome ERZ778017 (study PRJEB29350, sample SAMN05509838) | bioreactor metagenome | biome: bioreactor; material: wastewater | place: South Africa: University of Cape Town | collected 2014-03-17 ... | reverse complement strand
GGAGGACGTGGGGGTCGCTGGTACAATAAATCAATAACTTTTACCCTGATTGGGGTTCTCTCATTGAACTTTTTCTCTATTCGTTTTAAAAAAAATCCATATTGAAATAATTAATCTTTTCATTCGGTACCCCAACTATTTCTTCTTCTAATTTCTTAAAAAGCTAATTCAATAAATCAAATAATCAGTCGAATAAAAATTGATTATAAATTCAGTTCCTTAATTTTGCCTCCCATTTGTTCAATTCATTTTGAATTGTTCGGGATGTAGCGCAGCCCGGTAGTCCCTACAGTTCTGTAGGGAGGACGTGGGGGTCGCTGGTACAATAAATCAATAACTTTTACCCTGATTGGGGGTTCTCTCATTGAACTTTTTCTTTCTATTCGTTTAAAAAAACATATTGAAATAATTAATCTTTTCATTCGGTGCAGCAGCTATTTCCCCTTCTAATTTCTTAAAAAGCAAATTCAATAAATCAAATAATCAGTCGAATTAAAATTGATTATAAATTCAGTTCCTTAATTTTGCCTCCCATTTGTTCAATTCGTTTTGAATTGTTCGGGATGTAGCGCAGCCCGGTAGCGCACCACGTTCGGGACGTGGGGGTCGCTGGTTCGAGTCCAGTCATCCCGACTTTTTAAGCCCATCTTTTTGCAGATGGGTTTCTTATTTCCCTTAAATCTTTTACGATTTTATTTTACAACACAGCGCAACCCGGTAGTCCCTACAATACTGTAGGGATTCGGGACGTGGGGGTCGCTGGTTCGAGTCCAGTCATCCCGACTTTTTAAGCCCATCTTTTTGCAGATGGGTTTCTTATTTCCCTTAAATCTTTTACGATTTTATTTTACAACACAGCGCAACCCGGTAGTCCCTACAATACTGTAGGGATTCGGGACGTGGGAGTCGCTGGTTCGAGTCCAGTCATCCCGACTTTTTTAAGCCCATCTTTTTGCAGATGGGTTTTATTTTTTTTCAAAGTTGAATAAATCGAAAAAAATACCGTATCCAAATTCCTTTTGATACGGTATTGCAATCAGATCATAAGGGAACTAAGATTTCTTTTTGTTTTCTTTAAATCTCTTATCCGGAGTTCCATTCTTCTTTAAGTGCTTGTTGGCCTTAAATCTTTTGTCCGGCGTTCCGTCCTTTTTCATGTGAGGTGTGGTGGATGCAGTGGATTTGACCTCAGCTTTTTCAGCTTTTGTCTTTTTTTTGTGTTGGGCTTTTACTGTTTGGGCAGGCGATTGCGAAGTCGTTGTTGAAGTAACGGCTGTCATTGGGGCTTTCTTGTGAACGGCACTTTGTTTCGTCTGGGCAGTTGCAAATCCAATTGAACCTGCAACCATAAGAATCGCAATGATGAATTTTTTCATATATCTTTTTAGATTTATAACCTAAAATTATATTGGATTTTAACCGTGTATAAAATCTTTAATGTGATAGATACGTTAAAAGCATTTCAACTTCTTACAAACTTGAAACTCAAAGTATTATCCCTAAAAAAATAATTTTTTTATTCGCTGAAAATCGTTATAATCAAGTCTGCAAAAACTTTTTGAAAAGCTTTCATTTTGAACGATTTCATTTCCTGGTTCAATAGTGAATTCGATTAAATCAAAAACAAAATCAAATAATTATTTTACCTGAAATGCCATGAAATAATAATTATTATTCGTAGCAACAGGTTCCATCGGCAAATAAAATGATTCCTGAAACTGTGTAAAGGCCCTGAACTCATGTAGCGGCACACCAAATTCATCAAAGAAAACAATATCACCTTTTTTAAGATACGGAGCCAAATACGAAAGCACAAACAAGGTGGAGGAATATAAATCGGCATCCATCATTATCACCAAACGTTTATCATTTTCAAAACATTTTAAAAAAGAAGGCAGTGTTTGCTGAAAAAGTCCGGCGTGAAATTTACATCTCGTATCGTCCAGTGCCGGAACGGAATTTCCGGTATTAAACGTTCCTTTTTTATACTGGCCAAAATCTTCAGGCAATCCGGTGAAGGTATCAAAGCCGTCAAATTCCGAATTTGGATTCTTGTCCCTCTTGCTCCACCAACGGAAGGAATCCCCGTTCGCCACACCAAATTCGAGATAATGAAATGGCTGCCCTTCAATCTTTTTCTGATAAACATATTCATACAACTGATACCGCTTTTGATAATCCCATTGGGATGGAAAATCATTCAACGGGATTTTTTTATTTGCATTTGTCCAGCGCGACAACCGCGACATCCACACCAACTGCAGGCAAAAACCCTCTGACCAACCGAATATAACATGCAGGTGTAAACGAATAAACAAACGTTTGAAAAAGCGTAGCAATTTAATCTTCATCAGGTTAAAATTCTATTTTTCAGTCAGGGAAACATTATTTTTTTCAACAATTAAGGAGTATCGGCCACCCACTTTCAATGCATAATTTTCATCCTGATGCCCTACTGGAAAATTGAAACATTTTGGATAATCATATTCTTTTACCACATCCCGGATCACTTCTTCAACACTTTGCCCGAAAGGTATAGTTGTATCTTTCATATCGCTGAAACGCCCGACAATCAGACCTTTCAGATTCTTAAGCTTTCCCACCCTTTTGAGCTGATACATCATCCTGTCCACTGAATAAATATATTCGCCGGTATCCTCAATAAAAAGAATTCTATTTCTTGTATCCACCTCAGAACTGGTTCCAATCAAATGTGTAAACAACATCAGGTTTCCGCCGACCAGCACTCCGGATGCTTTTCCCTTTTTGTTGAATGCATGCGCAGGAACTTTATAATCAGCTTTTTTCCCTGAAAGCGCATCGAACAAACTGCCGACATATTCATTTTTAAATCCTTCTTTGTTGAATGCACCCGCCATTGGGGCATGTAATGTCGGTATCTGATAATTTGAAAAGATATGGCAATGCAAAACTGTAATATCGCTGAAACCTATCACCCATTTGGGATGAGCAGCAAATTTCTTAAAATCCAAATCCTCGATAATCCTTCCCGTTCCATATCCGCCGCGTACACAAAGGATGGCTTTTATTTTTTCATCATCAAGAAATTTCTGCAGATCATTTTTGCGCTCTTTATCTGTCCCTGAAAAATAGTGAAACTGATGACCGGGGGTTTTGCCCATCTTCACTTTAAACCCACGATTCTGTAATGTTTGAACACAAACCTGAAACTTTTTTTCAGGCATAAATCCTGCAGGAGCTACCAATCCAATGGTATCACCCTTTTTCAAATACGGAGGAATTGTTGCCATATTATTTTTTAATACGGGCGGCAATTTACGCCAAAGATGTCAGCCTTGAATTATCCGGTGAAACCTGCAACAAATAAGGCATTCCACATTTGAGCGCATTGTTGGCGTACACATGTCCGACAGGAAAATCAAAACAAACAGGATAGGAAAATTGATTTACTTTTTCCATAACAATGTCATGAAGTGTCAATCCGAATTCTTCTCCGGGATCATCGGGCTTAATTCTGAACTGCCCTATTATCAAGCCTTTCAGACGATCCAGTTTCCCACTCCGCAAAAGATTCCAGAGCATGCCATCAATTTTGTACATATATTCTTCAACATCTTCAATAAACAAAATACAACCATCTGTGCGAATCGCAGATTTGCTGCCACACATCATTCCAATGATTGAAAGGTTTCCTCCAATTAATTTTCCTTTTGCCGAACCCGGACGATTTACCTGTGTGGTGTTGGCATCGTATTCGGTTTGTTCTCCCCGAAGACAGGTATTGATGGAATTGATAGCATACGCTTGTTCCGTGGTTTCGGTGGAGGGATCATCCGGAAAACTATTACACATTTTGCAATGAATGGATGGTATTCCAAACCTGGCCAGTTGCAGATGAACTATGGTAGCATCGCTGAACCCCATGACCCACTTCGGCTTCTTCCTGAATTTCGAAAAATCAATTTTATCAATTATCCGTATTGCGCCATAACCTCCCCTCCCCAACATAATAGCATCAATACTTTCATCATCCAACATTTTCTGAAAGCCGGCTGCTCTTTCATCATCTGTTCCGGCAAACGTAAAATCTTTTGCCCCTACGGTATTATCCATCACAACTTTAAATCCCCATGCTTCCAATTGTTTTATACATGCCTGTACCTCTTCGATGGTTATCCAACCGGATGGGCAGGTAATTCCAATGGTATCGCCTTCCTTTAAATATTTTGGAATCGCACTTTTATTTTCATCTCTTCCTGTAAATCCCATTGTACCCACGGAGGCAACAAGCGGAATGGTTGTTTGCAAAAAGTCTTTGCGGTTCATGTGTTCTTTCGTTTGGAGATAAATGTAATGCACTTTGCAAAACATCTTTCAAAATGAAGCAATGAATTACTGAAATGAAAATCATTTCCGGTGGATAATTCTCAGAAAAGTCGGGAGTACGATCAGCAAGAGAGGAAGCGCTAAAACAAGCCCTCCGATCACTGCAATGGCAAGCGGCTGGTGCATTTGCGCTCCTGCACCGATACCCATTGCCAATGGTAAAAGTGCAGTGACGGCTGCTGTAACGGTCATCAATTTTGGGCGTAATCTTGTGTTGATGGCATAAACGATACTTTGTTCTGTATTCAGGGTTTCTTTTCCAAACAAATATTGCTGGTAAGTAAATATTGCATTCTCTCCGATGATGCCCACTATCATAATAATGCCAGTATAACTGCCGACATTTAAGGGAGTATTTGTTACATACAATGATGTAAGACAACCGGCAACTCCCAACACAGCCAGCAGGATGATAAAAGTTGAAACTAAAAATTCCCTGAACAAAACCAATTGCACAATAAACACCAGCACACAGGCAATGATTAAAATATACATGAGATCTGAAAATGCCTGCTGTTGTTGTGCAAAAGATCCTCCGTATTCAATATGGTATCCTGCGGGCAATGATAATTTTTCATTCAGGTTTTTCTGAATGTCTTTGAGAGTGCTCCCCAAATCCCTGTTTTCAAGGCGTGCCGTAACGACTCCCATCATCTTTTGATTTTCCCTTTCAATTTCTGCCACCCCTTTTTCCAAATTGACTGTAGCAACAGTATTGATTGGCTTTAAGGTTCCGTTGGGCAAAAAGATATTTCCATTTTCCAGTGTATTCACACTGGTCTGCTGCGCTTTGGGATACATCATTCGTATGTTGGCTACCTGTTCCTTTTCAATCACCTTGCTTACTACATTTCCTTCAAGCTGGGTTTGCAATTGAAACTGAAAGTCAGTTGGAGAAATGCCAAAGCGCGCCAGCTTGGCCACGTCGGGATGTACCACCACCTGCGGCCCGGCAATTACAATCCCATCAAACACGTCAGCAGTTCCTCTGACCTCTTTTGTTATTGCGGCAATTTGTTTTGACAAATTTTGCAACTGTTGCCTGTTATCTCCAAAAACTTTTATTTCGATAGGTTGTACACTGGTCATCAAATCGCCCAGCATATCTCCAATTACCTGTCCGAAATCTACCTGTAGTTGCGGTAATGTGGATTCTATTCTTGCCCGGATGACAGCAGAAACTTCATCAGTACTTTTATCTCTCTTTTTCTTTAGTTGAATCAAATAATCACCTGTATTAGGTTCTGTAATAAAAAATCCCATCTGGGTACCCAACCGGCGGCTATAACTTTCCACTTCCGGTTGCGCCTGAATAATTTTGTCCACCTGGCGCAGCATCCGGTCAGTTTCTTCAAGAGTCGTTCCGGGAGGGCTTTTGAAATCCAATACAATTCCTCCTTCATCCATATCCGGGAGAAAACCCGAAGGCAATCTGCCCGGTAAAAAATAGATCACTGAAATGCAGATTATTGCAAATAAAATACTGATATAGGGATGCCTGATAAAAAATAAAATCCATGCACCTTTTTTCCCTTTCTCCAATCGTTCATCTGTAACGCCGGCTACATTTTTCAATTTATAGGGAAAAATTAAAAACAACATGGGAAGAACCAGCCACGTAACAATAAAAGATGCCGACAATGTGATGATCATAGTAAATGCCAACACTTTGAAATACGCACCGGCAACACCGGTCATCAGTACAAAAGGAATAAAAATTACAATCGTACTCATGGATGACCCAATCATGGCAGGGAATAGAAAACCAATGGCTTTGCTTACCACCGTTGACATAGGTTCACCGGGGTTTTCTTCATGGCTTCGATGGATCTGCTCTATTACTATTACAGCATCATCTATCATTAAACCAATGGCCGCCGCTATTGCACCCAGGGTCATAATATTAAATGAATAACCCAATGCATACATGATGGTTAATGTCAGCGCAAGTGTCGTAGGAATTGTAAAAAGAACTACAAGACTTGTTTTCAAAGAACGCAGAAAAATCACAACGACTATAATGGCGAGCAATAGCCCCACCCACAACACATCTTTGATGCTCCTCACACTTTGCTGAACAAAATCAGATTGAAGATAATAGGGTCTCAGCGTCACATCTCGGGGCAATATATTCTGCAACTCTTTCACCCTTGCCATCACTCCATCATTAACATCTATGAGATTGGCCCTGGGCTGTTTCAATACCGCCACCAGAGGAACATCTTTTCCGTTAGCATTGATTTTTATGTATTCTTTTTGAGCGCCGATTTTAATTTCTGAAATATCCTTTAACCGTACTACACGCTGGGGTGTACTTACAATCACTATGTTCTCAAGCTCAGATTTGTTTTCAATGGCATTGTCGGTGAGCGTCAGATAGAGCCGATTGTAATCACTGATATAACCGTTAGACTGAAGGACGTTGGATTGACCGACGATGGTACTGATTTGCTCAGGTGTGATCCGTAGTTCAGTCATCTTTTGCGGATTCAAAATGATTTGATATTCCTTTGTTTTGCCGCCCACAACAGCTACATCAGAAACACCCGGAGCAGCGGCAAGAAATGGTTTGACCTGGAGTAATGCAATCTTTTTCAGTTCAATCTGAGACCTCTTTCCTTCAAGGCTGAATGCCATTACAGGAAGAATGGACGGATTCATTTTCTCAACCCGGGTCTGCGTACCGGGAAGAATATTACTTCTCGCATCATTGATCAGGGCTTCCATCTGAGACTTTGCCTTATCCACATCGGCATCCCATTTCAGGAAAACCGAAATTTCACAACTGCCGCGGGATGTGGTGCTGCGAATAAAATCCAAACCTTCCACGCGCTTGATTGTATTCTCTAAAGGGATGGTCACAGCCACCATCATTTTATCAACAGGTTGCTGGCCAGCATCGGCAATAACCTTCAGTTTAGGAAAGGTGATATCGGGAAACAAACTTGTCTTCAGCCTGGAGTAACTAAAAATACCGGCGAGAAAAATTAATACTGTAAGCCCGATGAGCGGCTTTTTATATCGATGATGAAACTGTTTCATATTACTCATTTACAGTTTGCACTTTTACCAATGAAGAATCTTCCAATCCGAAAGCGCCATTCATGATTATTTTATCATTGATATTTACACCGGATAAAATTTCACGAAGAGAATCGTTCTGAATGCCAACTGTGATGGGAACTTTTATAGCCATAGAATCATTTACGAGTTTCATCACCCAGAATTGATCTTCGGTTTCATTAGTCTGGATGGCTGCCAGAGGAAGCGCCAGCGAATTTTGTTTTTGAGAAACCGGGATATGGACAACCAGATTCATATTTTCAGGAATGGATCTGTTTTGCGGAAACCTGATAATACATTGTTGTGTCTGCGAAACGGAATCCACAAAAGGCAACACTTCCTGAATAACAGAACGAAGCACTTTTCCATCAGGAAATTTTATAAGGCAATTTTTTCCGGTGCCAACATAATTGCGGTATTCAAGAGGCACATCTATTACCAAAACCATAGAAGAAGGATCCGTAACTGTGGCAATAATGTCTCCTTCATTTACAAAATCCCCCTTGCTGAAATTTACGGCTGTAATAATACCTGACACATTTGAATGAACATCCAAAGGAGTTTGAAATTGTTCCAGTGAAGTTTCTTTGCTGTCAAATCCTTTCAGGGCCTGTTGTTCCTTTGTCCTGATTCTGCAAAAAAGCGTTCCGGCTGAAATCCGTTCACCCACTTTCCAGGGCAAGGTAGTGATGTACCCGGTTATCACCGATCTCACAATTAATTTTTTCTGAAATTGTGTATTACCATTCAATTGAATAAAATTATTAAAGTCCCGGACAACAGGCCGGGTAAGGGTTACATCAGTCTTTGGCCGGCTTGTGGCCTGTTCCGGCTGGGTGCCCGAACAGGAAGCGAGACTCGCCAGAAAAATAAAAAGCGTAACTATTTTATAAGATTCTAATGACATCATTTTTATTTACCAGTTGTAATAGTTGAATTGATTGATGGAAAGAAGAAGATTGGTTTCTGCCAGGGTCTTGTTCTTCTGAAGTGTTGCATATTCCTGCAGAGCGTTTACAAATTCAAGTACAGATACCTGCCCCTTAACCACTTTATCCCTGATCATATTGATAAGCAATTCCTGCCTTTCAATGGGGTCTTTGAGCATTTCTATAGTCTGTCTGGATTGTTCAATCCGGATTTTAGCATCGCGCAAATTATTTTGGAGAAGCGCCGAAGCATTGTCAAAAAATATTTGCTGATTCTCCATCAAAATTTTGTTTTGCTCATGAAATAATTTTCTCTGATGGCCATCACTGATAGGCACACTCAAATGGATTCCTGCAGCCAAGCCAAAATTCCGATAAAGGTTATTAAAGTCCGATCCATTGATCCCTGTTGAACCCAAAAAACTCACCTGAGGACGGTACCTCGTATCAAAAACTTTTTCCTGCACTGCCAGATTGAGACTGTCCAGCCTGAATTTTTGGACATAATTAAATTCATCCGGTGGAACATTCATCGTAATAACCGGAGTTGCAAGATTATAAATTGAAGTGTCTCTGATTACTGCAAGATTTTTCAGGATAGCCACCCCGTTACGGTAAGCAAATTCAAGTTGTTTCAAATCATTTTTACTTGCCGAGAGTTGTATATCCAGCAACAAAAAATCGTTTTGCTGCATCAGGCCCTGCTTTACGAGGGCAGCTATCAATGGTTTTCTGCTTTCAAGCTGATCAATAATTTTTTGCTGATAATCCATCTGTTGGTGGAATTCATACGTGATGATATACTGATCGGCAATCGTTTTTTCAAGATCATGTTCAATTTGCTTTTTGCCAAAGGAAGAAATATCAGACTGAATCTGATTCTGTTCAAAAAGACGTTTCAGAATGGCGGTATTAAACAGAGGAAGTGCCACATTTACCTGGGCTGCATAAAGCCCGCCATTGGAAATAGCTGCATCATACCCATAAGCCTTTGCGGAAGGATTGGGTGTTATGCTAACGGCCCTGCCATTGTCAAAAAAGAAAGGAGATAAAAGATAATCTGCAGAAAAACTTATCTGTGGCTTTTTGTTCTGTGCATTGATTAAATCATTTTGAAATTTGAAATACCGCTCAAGATTGTTTATTTCATGCAATCCGGGGCTGTTTTTCAATCCTTCAGAAATAAAATAATCCAGGTTTTTTACCTGAGCGCAAACAGTCGAATTAATAAAAATGAAAACACACAGGAAGCAAAAAATATTTCGCGAAAAATTTACATAGTACATCATCTTCATATCTCAGAATTTGAAAACAGGTTATATCAAAATTAACATCACAGATAAAAACAAAATTTTTATAATACAAAAAATCATTCTTGTCCCGGAGGTTCATTTGAAAGGCAAAAGTTCTTACTAAATTGGAAGAAAAATTGAATTTTTATTTTTTTACATCAATGGATATCCGGGAATTTCAACCCTCCCAATCTCAAAAACACCAAAATCAATTTATTTAAAAATCATTCCATCACCATATCCTTACCCCAAAAGTTTCTTGTATAGTCACCGGTGGCAACCCCTCTCTTTTTGTCAAACAACATCATTCAGGTAATTTTGCAGCACTAAATTTTTGATTGGAATGAGTGATGCTCCCCGTTATTTGATTACAGCGGCCCTGCCCTATGCGAATGGGCCATTACATATAGGACATCTGGCCGGATGTTATCTTCCGGCAGATATTTATGCGAGGTTTTGCCGCATAAAAAGAAGAAATATCATCCTGGTAGGCGGTAGCGACGAGCATGGTGTACCTATCACCATCCGCGCCATGAAAGAAGGCAAAACGCCCAAGGAAATTGTAGATTATTACCACGCATTGCTGAAAGAAACCTTTGAAGAAATAGGCATCAGCTTTGACATTTACAGCCGTACATCCAACCGTACCAACCATGAAACCGCACAGGAATTTTTCCTGAACCTTTACAATAAAGGCTTGTTCGAAGAGAAAGTAACCGAACAGTATTACGACGAAGAAAAAAAGATTTTTCTGGCCGACAGATACATTACCGGAACATGCCCGATTTGCGGTTATGAAAATGCTTATGGCGACCAATGTGAACGATGCGGCTCATCGCTAAGCCCCGAACAGCTTATCAATCCCAGAAGCACATTGAGCAATGCCGTGCCGGTAAAAAAGAAAACAAAACATTGGTATTTCCCGCTTCAAAAATTTGAACCTTTCCTGCGCAAATGGATTTTGGAAGATCATAAAGATTGGAAAAACAATGTATATGGTCAATGCAAAAGCTGGCTCGACAATGGTTTACAATCGCGGGCCATGACACGCGACAGCAACTGGGGAGTGAAAGTTCCGCTTCCGGATGCAGAAGGAAAAGTATTATATGTATGGTTCGATGCACCCATCGGATACATCAGCGCTACAAAAGAATTGACTGCCGAATGGCAGGATTACTGGTGTAAAGATGATACGAAACTGATCCATTTCATCGGCAAAGATAATATTGTATTTCACTGCATCATTTTCCCGGCAATTCTGAAAGCACATGGCGGATATGTTTTACCAACCAACGTTCCTGCCAATGAATTTCTGAATATCGAGAGCAGCAAAGTAAGTACGAGCCGGAATTGGGCTGTGTGGGTAAAAGAATATATGAAAGATTTTCCGGATCAGCAGGACTCACTCCGTTATGTGCTTTGTGCAAACATGCCGGAAACGAAAGACAATGATTTCACCTGGAAAGATTTTCAGGACAGGGTCAACAATGAACTGGTTGCGATACTCGGAAATTTTGTAAACCGCACCTTCATTCTAATGCACAAACTCACACATGGAAAGGTTCCGCCTCTTCATGGAAACGTTGCGACACCGGAAGATCAGGCGATGGTGAATTCTTTTGCAGAAACCAAATCCAGGATGGAAGAGTTTCTTGAAAACTTTAAATTCAGGGAAGCTCTTACCGAAGCCATGAACCTGGCCCGCCGCGGAAATAAATATTTGCAGGATAAAGAACCCTGGATACTTGCAAAGGATGTGGATGAGAAAGGCAACGTCAGACAGGAATCCCAGGAAAAAATTGACATGTGTATTCATGTATGCCTGCAACTATGTGCCAATCTTGCAATCATGATTTACCCCTTCATGCCCTTCACCGCCAAGAAAATGTTGCACATGATGAAGGTGGTCAACAGGATGCTGTTTTGGGAAAACGCCGGCAAACCAAAATTGCTGAGTATCGGTTATTCACTAAGGGCACCGGAATTGTTGTTCAGAAAAATTGAAGATTCGGAAATAGAAACCCAATTGAAAAAGTTAGAGGCCGGGTTGGAAAAATCAAAAACTGATGCAGCCCGCGCAGCCGAAGAAACAGCCGCTAAAGAACCGGAATGGAAACCGGTCAAGGATACAATTTCCATTGATGATTTTTCAAAAATAGACCTTCGCACGGGCAAAATCCTGAGCGCAAAAAAAGTGGAAAAAGCAGACAAACTACTGCAATTGGAAGTCGATCTGGGATTTGAAAAAAGAACCATCTTATCTGGCCTTGCCGAACATTATAAACCTGAAGACATCGTTGGGAAAAAAGTGGTAGTGGTTGCCAACCTTGCGCCACGCAAGATGCGCGGGATAGACAGCAACGGAATGATCCTGATGGCAGAAGACCATGAAGGAAAATTATTTTTTGTTGCTTCCGGAGACGATGACTCCACCGGAAGTGTGGTAAGATAAAATGAATGCAAAATGAAAAAAGTTATCCTGATAGCCTGTACTTTTCTCTTCATAATTTCCTGCAAAAACAAAACTCAAAACCAACCGGCAGGAAACAATGAAAATACGGATACGCTGAAACATTCAGATTCCTTTAATGGTGTATTTGGCGGAACCACTCCATGCGCCGATTGCCCGGGTATTTATACGATTGTCAACTTTTCGCCAGACAGTTCATTTACTGAATACCTGAATTATCTTGAGAGAAATTCTCATTTCAGGGATTCAGGCCGATGGATACAGAAAGATTCGATAATCACTGTTACCGTTGGCAAAGAATCGCTCCGCTATTTCAAAATACTTAACGATTCCACGGTGAGCATGCTGGATGGCGAAGGAAAACCCATAGAAGGTGATCTGGCAAAACACTTCATCCTGGTCAGAAAAGACACTCTGTTGAAACCATAATTTCTTAACTTTATTAACCTCTGTTTGGTAATATTGGAAGGCAAATGCATCCTTAAGAGGAGAAAATAAAGTAGCTGTAATGGAAACAGACCAAACCACACTCGCGGATCTCTCCGTTTTTCATCATGATGAGAGCCAATCTATTTTTGGAAAATATAATCAAACGCGGACCGTTGGTGGACAGGAACATCTCAAAAGGTTATTCACACACACATTAGATTCTATTGAAAAAATAAGAGATACCCAAAGTATCCTGAAACTGATTTTGGAAAAGGAATCAGAATGGCCTGTGCGCATCAGCAATGGTTCACTAATGATGATTTACAAATTTTACGAAACAGCGGTCGATTCAATTCCTGCCCAGCCTACAATTTTTTCAGCTTACTCATACAAAGCATTGCACGGCCCTGATTACGGCCTTGTAAAATATTCTGCCGGACATGCCTTCGAATTCCTTAAAGGTATGGAGAGCCTGATCCATCTTTTTTATGTAAAAGAAAATCCGAAACCACTGGTGAGCAAACTCGAACGTGCACTCTCCATTATGGCGAAACCTCAACTTGAATTTTTGTTCAAACTCGAACGGCCTGGCCAGATGAACATCATGCAAATGCTGGGGTTCGCTTCTTATGTAAGGTATCATTTCAAACAATTATTTTATGAGTTAATTGAAATCTACTACGAGTTGGATGCATGGTATGGGATGGCTATGTCAGTTAAAAAATTCAGTCTTGTTTTTCCTGAGTTTATTGAATCAGATGGTCCGGTATTGCAAATCAAAGGCCTTTATCATACCCTTATCCCGCATCCTGTTCCTTATGATGTAATCCTCGATGATAAAAAGAATTTTATTTTTCTGACCGGAGCCAATATGGCCGGAAAAAGTACTTTTATCAAAGCCGTCGGGGGCGCTGTATTTCTGGCCCACCTCGGAATGGGTGTGCCGGCAGCCTCTATGAAGATTACTTTATTTGACGGGTTGCTGAGCAATATCAATGTGCAGGATAATATCGTCAAAGGTGAAAGCTATTTCTACAATGAAGTTATCAGGATTAAGAACACGGTTATAAAGGTTACGGACAAACGAAAATGGCTTGTGCTGATAGATGAGTTATTCAAAGGAACCAATATCCAGGATGCCATGAAATGCAGCACGGCTGTGATACAGGGATTGATCAAAGTCAGGAATTCTCTTTTTATTCTGAGTACACACCTTTATGAAATCAGTGATGATTTAAAGAACTTTGAAAATATAGACTTTAAATATTTTCAGACTGAGGTAATTGATGACAAGTTGAATTTCAACTATCAGCTTAAAGAAGGTGTCAGCAATGACCGGCTGGGATATTTTATTCTGAAAAGTGAAAAGGTGACCGATCTGCTGGATAAAATTTAATAACAAACACAAAACCCAAAGTCTCTGAAAGTGAAAACTTTTTTAAAATTAATTTCCACTTTCATACTCCTAACCTGATTTCTCAATACACAAATCGAAAAATATTTTTTTACAAAATACCTGATCCTGTGCGGGTAAATATTTTATTTTAAATATATTTGGGAAAGATTCAATTTCCCGGATGATCGGTTTTATATCTCCGAAATTCTAAATCTTTCAATTAAGCTTTCAATATCTTTCTCATGTTATCAACAACGATTTTTTCACCAAAAAATAAATTCCCATGCCAATCGTAAAAGTTATTGAAGTCATCGCATCTTCAGAAAAAAGTTTCGAAGATGCCATCCAGAATGCGGTAAAAGAAGTTTCAAAAACCGTGGACAATATCGATTCCGTTTATGTAAAAGATTTCAAGGTGCATGTTTCCGGGAAGTCGATTTCTTCCTATGGTGTTATTTGCAAAGTTTCTTTCCGTGTAAACGACAGGAGAAAAAAGTAGATTGAATCCAACTTTGAAAGAATAGCATCAGTTTTTTTGGAACAAATTGAAAATAACGGAATAAAATGTGCAACACCGAAGGCGGGATCCGTATTCACCGGTATCAGGATTTCTTATTTTAACATACCTTTCGGTGAAGATTGCTCCTCATGATTCCAATCATGAAGAGTAGTTATTATTTTGCAATCATTTATTAATTTACATCGTTACAAATGTTACAAACCGCTGAAGACATCCGTCTTCTGAACGAGAAAATTGGTTACTCGGCAACTTTTCTGGACAGGATTCACACTGAAATCAATAAGGTGATCGTTGGGCAAAACCACATGGTTGAGCGCCTCCTTATCGGCCTGTTGAGCAATGGCCATGTGCTATTGGAAGGTGTGCCCGGGCTGGCAAAAACACTTGCGATTAAATCACTGGCATCGAGTATTCAGGCCTCGTTCAGCAGAATCCAATTTACTCCCGACCTGCTTCCGGCCGATGTGGTAGGCACCATGATTTACAATCAGCAGAGAAATGAATTTGTCGTCAGGAAGGGACCCATCTTTGCCAATTTTATTCTGGCAGATGAAATCAACCGTGCTCCCGCCAAAGTACAAAGTGCACTTTTGGAAGCCATGCAGGAACGGCAGGTGACCATTGGAAACAATTCTTACCAGTTAGAAGAACCATTTCTTGTACTGGCGACACAGAACCCCATCGAACAGGAAGGCACCTACCCTCTTCCCGAAGCCCAGGTGGATCGCTTTATGTTGAAGGTAATCATTGATTATCCCAACAAAACGGAAGAGCAGGCTATTATCCGGCAGAATGTTTCCGGATTGAAACAACCTTCTGTAAATCCCGTTGCCGGCATACAGGAAATCCTTGATGCCCGCAGCCTGGTAAGGCAGGTTTACCTGGATGAAAAGGTGGAACAATACATCATCGATATTGTTTTTGCAACCCGTTATCCTGACCAGTACAACCTTGCCAAACTGAAGCCGTTTATAGCCTTTGGAGGTTCTCCGCGTGCAAGCATCAATCTGGCTCTGGCTGCAAAGACATACGCCTTCCTCAACAAAAGAGGATACGTCATTCCTGAAGATGTACGCAATGTTTGCAAAGATGTGCTTCGCCACAGAATCGGGCTTACCTATGAGGCAGAGGCCGAAAGCACGAATGTAGAATCGATTATCAATGAGATTTTGAAAACCGTAAAAGCTCCTTAAGATTTGAAGTTGAAATTATGCTGACACCTGCAGAAATAGCCAAGAAAGTCAAGGAACTGGAGATCATCAGCCGAAGGATAACGACTCATTTATTCAGTGGTCAGTATCATTCTGCGTTCAGGGGAAAAGGCATGCGGTTTAAGGAAGTGAGGGAATATTACCACGGAGATGACGTACGTTTTATTGACTGGAATGTCAGCGCGCGTTATTCTCATCTTTTTACCAAAGTGTTTGAAGAAGAAAGAGAACTGACAGTTATTTTAATGGTGGATATTTCAAAGAGTTCATTGTTTGGTACTTCGCAAAGGCGGAAACGTGATTTGATAACTGAGGTTGGCGCCGTACTCACTTTCAGCGCTATCAACAACAATGACAAAGTGGGAGTTATTTTTTTTACAGACAAAATTGAAAAATACATTCCTCCCAAAGGCGGAAAAAACCATGCATTGTATATTGTCAGGGAGTTATTGACAGCGCATCCGCAAAATGGCAAAACCAATATCAGTGAAGCGCTCCATTTTTTCAACAGAAATACAAGACAAAAAAGCATTGCTTTTATCATGAGTGATTTTATTGACGATAATTATGAATCAGGACTTAAAGTGATAGCCCCGCGCCATGACGTGATCGGGCTTCACGTTTATGATAAAATGGATAACCAGCTCCCCGAAATGGGAATGGTTAAAGTGGAAGAATGGGAAACCGGGAAAACCGTCTGGCTCGATTCATCAGACAAGTTGATTCGTCACCAATACCATCAGAATTTTATTAACCGGAGTACCCATTGTAAAAATATTTTTGCAAAAGCAGGTGCAGATCTTTTACATCTTCAGACATCAGATGATTATGTAAAAATCCTCCAGCAATTTTTCAAAAGAAGAAAAGTAAATCGATAGGGAAGAATTGAAACGTCTGCAATTACTTTTTGGTTTAATCATTTATTTATTGCCGTCCCATCTTTTGGCACAACGGCCTGAAGTATCTGTATCCATCAACAAAAAGAAAATATTAATCGGGGAACAGATCAATTACAAGGTAAATGTGACGATGCCGGACAATTTGTACAAATTGACCTGGTTTACCATTCCATCTGACTTTGGCGCTTTTGTGGTTGCATCTTCCGGAAAAATTGATTCATCTTTTGCTAACGGAATACTGGGTTTTTCACAACAATTAGAACTTACAAGTTTTGATTCCGGTCACCAGACTATTTTCCCGCTTGAGTTAGATTTTGAATCCTTGAGAGGAGATTCCTCTTTTAAAATGCTGACAGATTCAATTCCGATAGATGTCACCTTTTCTCCGGCTGACAGCGTTCTCCCGTTTCATGATATTAAACCTATCATACCCGCAAGTCAGGTAGATTCCGTTTGGATATGGTGGATTATCGGAGCAGTTATTCTTCTTCTGATTATTCTCATTATTTATCTTATCAGGAAGAAAAAGAAGAAAGTTCCCGTCATTCCTGAAAATCCAATCCTTCCTTATGACGAGGCGCTGGCTGCACTGACCGGGTTACAACAGCAACGGTTACCCGAAAAAGAACAATACCGGCAATACTTCACAGCGCTGTCAGATATTGTCAAAAAATATATATCAGGCAAAACACATATTGACCAAATGCCATTGACGGGTTCTGAACTTATCAATGAGCTTGGCGACAAAACCAGCAGGGATTCACTCAGCAAATATGCGTCGTGCATCAGAATGGGAGAAGCAGCCAAATTCGCCAAATACAAGCCTTCACCCAATGATTGTGATTTGTGTTTCCTTGAAATGAAAAACCTGATTCAGGAAGTTGAACAAAACTTAAACAAGCCCAAAGATGTTGTATGATTATTTACAAAATATCACCTTTGGGCAACCATTATTTTTCCTGCTTTTCATCCTTATTCCAATATTGATCTGGATAAAATATACACGTGGAGATAAAAGGACTGCGGCGCTCCGGATAAGTACCATTAAAGGTATCAGCAGGAACGGGAGCCTCAAATACACTTTTCAGAATCTTCCTTTCTGGTTGCGTATCCTTGCACTGGCATGTATAATTACAGCACTTGCAAGGCCACAAAATCAATACAACGAAACAAGGCGTGAAGGTGAAGGAATTGATATCATCCTGTGCATTGATGTAAGCGGGAGTATGACCGCCCAGGATTTTTTACCCAACAGGATGGAAGCAGCAAAAAAAGTAGCCATCGATTTTGTGAATCACCGGCCCAATGACAGAATTGGCGTTGTTATTTTCGCTGGTGAAAGTTTTACCCAATGCCCGTTGACGACCGACCACTTTGTACTCATTTCGCAAATACAACAAATCCGGAATGGTTTATTGGAAGACGGCACAGCTATCGGAAGCGGGCTGGCTACCAGTGTCGACAGGCTCCGCGACAGCAAATCAAAAAGTAAAGTAGTAATTCTGTTAACTGACGGTGTCAATAACGGGGGGCTTATTGACCCTTCCACAGCAAAGGAAATTGCCAAAGCATTTCATGTAAAAGTTTATACAATCGGCGTAGGCACCGCCGCCGGATATGCGCCCACTCCTATTCCAACTCCACTCGGCACCATTACCCAACCGGAAAAAGTCAGCATCGACGAAAAGTTGTTGCAAAATATTGCCAATGAAACGGGAGGAAAATATTTCAGAGCTACGGACAACAGCAGCCTTGAACAAATTTATGCCGACATCAATAAGATGGAAAAGTCGAAAGTACAGATAACCACTTTTCATCGTTTCACCGAACGGTTTTATCCTTTAGTGTTCATTGCACTTGGGCTGTTGTTTCTTGAAGGAATCCTTCGATATACAGTATTTAAAAAGTTTCCATAAATTGTTTTAAAAACTTGAAAGGAACTGTTTACAGATCAACTGGTAGCTGGTACATCGTCAAAACCGAAGATGGCTCTTTCATTGAAGCCCGCCTGCGCGGAAAAATGAAGACTGATGATTTCACTTCCACAAATCCGGTAGCCGTGGGGGATCAGGTTCTTCTCGAAAAAGATGAACAGGGTGATATCATGATTACGGATATACAAACCCGTAAGAACTATATCATCAGACAATCACCACAGAATAAAAATATGCAACACATTATGGCTGCCAACATCGATCAAAGCCTGTTGATGGCATCCATCCGAAATCCAAAAACCAGTACCGGTTTTATCGATAGGTTCCTTGTTGCCAGTGAAGCCTTTCATGTCCCTGCCATTCTCGTATTCAATAAAAAAGACCTGTATCAGGAAAAAGACATCAGGCAATATGACAAGATAAAAAGTATGTACCAGAAAGCAGGGTATCCGGTTATGCTGGTAAGCGTTACAGAAAATAAAGGATTGAGGATATTGAAAAATGTATTTCGCGGGAAACGAACATTGGTCAGCGGACATTCAGGTGTGGGAAAATCATCGCTTATTAATCTTTTACTTCCCGACCTCGCTATAAAAACCCAGGATGTGAGCGGATGGAGCGGCAAAGGATTGCACACAACCACTTTCACAGAAATGTATGATTTGCCTTTTGGCGGTTCAATAGTTGACACACCGGGGATGAGAGAATTTGCTTTGATGGACATAGAACCGGTGGAACTTTCACATTATTTCACTGAGATGAAACCCCTGATCGGGCAGTGCAGATTCAACAATTGCCTTCACAATGAAGAGCCGGATTGTGCCATTAAAAATGCAGCCGCAGAAGGGAAAATCAATATAGACAGATATATCAGTTACCTGAATATCCTCGATTCCATTGAAAAGAAAAAGTATTAGAAAATCAAAACGCTTTTTTCATCAGCATCGAAGATATTTCCCTGACAGCCTTGTCTGCTTTGGAAAGATCTTTCACCGGCCTTGGCAAAATGGATACTCCGTTGAAGATGCTGTATTGTAAAGTGAGGTAGAGTTTTTTGTACTTAAAATCCCACGATAATATATCTGCGTCATCAATCTGATTAATAAACTTAATTTTGAATTCATCACTGAGTGCACTGGCTACACTGTAAAATTTGGAAATTCCGCAATTGTCGTCGATTACAGCTTCAGTACCGCCAAAGCTCGTCTTTAAATGATAGCACATACGGGTAGGATTTTATATTGAAGAATTAATTTCTAAACTTACTGGCTTTTCTTGCAGCTTTGATGGCAGCAGGATCACCCGAGGCAATTCGTTCCGCACCAATATTCTTACCGTTCGTCGGGCATCCGTATTTTTCTCCTCCTCTAAAGATAGAACATCCTGTCAGGAAAGAAAAGAAACCGATAAAAATTATTAGCTTTTTCATCATACTCCTTTTGAATCATCAAATGAAGGCTGATACCATCCGGCATATTTCACATAGTTGGCAGCAATTCTCTGAATTTCGCCGGCTATTAGTTCAGGAGAAATATCCCTGATCTTTTTAGCTGGTATTCCTGCAAAAACGCTGCCAGATGGTACAATGGTATTTTCCAAAACAACCGCTCCCGCTGCAATTATACTTTTGCTTCCAACCACCGCGTGGTCCATCACCCTTGCACCCATTCCTATCAACACATCATCTTCAATAACGCAACCATGTACAGTTGCATTGTGTCCGATGCTTACATTATTTCCAATCCGTGTTGATGACTTTTGATACGTACAATGTACCACGGCATTATCCTGAACGTTAACCCTGTTGCCCATTCGGATGCTATTGACATCGCCTCTTAAAACCGCATTGAACCATACAGAACATTCATCGCCTGTAATAATATCTCCGGTGAGGGTGGCATTGGGGGCAATAAAACACCCTTTTCCAAACTTTGGCAAATGACCATTTACTTCAATAATAATGGGCATATCATATTTATGGGGAGCATTAAAAAACTTTATTTTAACCAGGCCTGAGGATTCAGATAATCATTTTCCCTTAATAAGAGAAACTCTACACGTCCGCCTTCACCTTCATCATTTTCACCGGCTCTTCCTATCACCTGGCCGATCTGCACCTGGTCACCACGCTTAACTGTCACATTGGTCAGGTTGCCATAAACGGTAAAATATCTGCCATGTTTTACAAATACCGCCTGATTGTCTTCGACATAACTTACCAGGGTTACTTCTCCTTCAAATACGGCCTTTACAGGTTCACCCAATTTTGTTCCGATAGAAACGCCCGCATTGTTATAAACAACACCACCAGGCAATTCATTGTTTCCAAAATGATACAGCAAATATCCATTTGCCGGCCAGGGCAATCTTCCTTTATTCTTTTCAAAATTTGCGTTCAGTGTAGCGTCGGCCTCAGTTGTTACCAGCACACTGTTAGCCGGGACAGAAGATCTTTTTTCAGAAGATGAAGACGCAGGCGCCGACCTGGAATTTGATGCCGCCGTTTCAGGCTTTGAATTCTCTTTTTTCATGGCTTCAAGCCTTGCTCTTTCCTTCCTGGCGGCTTCGGCCCTCGCCATTTCAATTTCCCTCCTGACCATTGCAGCAATAGCATTTTTCAATTTGGCATCTCTGCTCCTCTTTTCTTTGATGATTGCATTCAACTCCCTTTGTCTCCCTTTCAAGCCATTGACAATTTGTGCCTTTTCAGAACGTTGCTTTACCAAATTCCCCATTTCCTGGCTTTCTTCATTAAGCACAACTCCCTTTCTTTTCTTTGAATCTTCAAGCTCGGCAACTTTTGTTTTCAGAAGGGCCTGTGTCATTAAAATATTTTTTGCCTGATTTTCCCGGTAATTCCTGTATGATTTCAAATAAGCAATCCTTTTGATGGCATCATTAAAATTCTGAGATGCAAAAATAAAATTGAGGAAACTGTAATTACCCCTGCTTTTGTAAGCATATACCATGCTTTTGGCATATTCAAGTTTGAGCGTATCGAGCACCCGGTTCATCCTGTTGATCTCTAATTGCGATAAATAAATATTATCGCTCAGGTTTCGGATTTCTTTATGAATATTATCTACGACACCTTCCTGAAGATTTACTTTACGGGAAATCAGCGCCAGTTGTCCCAGGCTGACCTTTGCGGTCTTTTTGGTTTCATTAAGGAGTTGCTGGGTCTGCTCAATTTCTTTTCTCAATTGATTGCGCTGGCTCTCCAGGGCTGAACGGCTCTGTCCATTTACCAAACTGAACACAAAACAAAAGGCAAAAACCAGAGAGAGAATTCTTTTCCAATACATCAATACAATATTTTTTGAAAAGGCGAAGGATTGAATGGATGACAGCTAAAATAAAATTATTTTACGGTATATCCGTCGGGCCTGTTAAAGGGGAGTGATAATTCCTTGTTAAACTCAATTTGTTTAAAAGACAAAAATATGTGTTGTTGTTTTTCAGGAATTCGAACATCGCGTGAGGTGGAAAAATATCCTGCATCTGTTTTTGAATAATCTTCGTAAAGCATATTGGCCGTGTAATTTTCTCCCGGCTGGGATATGCGTGCAGACTGCTTTGCAAGCAATAACCGGGGAAGGGTGTAATAAAAAATATTATCAATATTTTTATCAGAAAGTGAGATCTCCAGGTAGTTGCCGTCACTCTTTACAAGCCCGATACTGTCTCCTGTCATAGCTGCCCTTCCTGCTACCAGTTCCTGAACATCATTGAAACTAACAGGTATGGATATACGTGACTGAAGATAGGAAAACGGATATTCTTCTATGGTCTTCTCCAGTTTATTCATTACAACCACACTGTCCGGTGTAATCAGGACCCTGAATCCTTCAATATTTAAAAATGTAGCGGCAACCGAAATCCAGATTGCCTGATCTTTTTTCATCCTGACAAAAGCATTTACATCGGGTTGCTTTCCATTTTCATCCTGGTATTCCACTTTTACTTTGGCAGAAAAAGTCTGGAAAGGGATTCCATTTTCAGAATAAAGTAAGCGGGCAGCTTCTGTTTTCAAAGTGTCTTTCTTTTCCAAAGCAAGGGTATCATGAATAGGGGAAATTGAGGAAGCATTGGTCCGGATTTTTCTGGACGCACTGCATGAAACCAGTGTGACAATTATAATTATGCTTCCCAGAATAGTTTTCATGATAAATATTAAATATTAAAACTTCGGAATGGAAATTTTTATTTCATCCCTGAATGGCCAAATCCGCCGGAACCTCTTTCGGTACTTGCCAAATCATCGGAATGTACCAACACTGCTTTTTCCACTTTAGAAACCACCATTTGTGCGATACGGTCCCCGTTCTGAATTTCGTGCGGGGTGTCTGAAAGATTAACTATAATCACTTTCAATTCACCTCTGTAATCACTATCCACCGTTCCCGGAGAATTCAGACAGGTCAATCCATATTTCCATGCCATCCCGCTTCTTGGCCTCACCTGCACTTCATAACCATCAGGAATTTCCAAAAAGATTCCGGTAGGGATCATCCGTCTTTCCAGAGGTTTTAAAATCAGCGGTTGTTCAATATCGGCACGCAAATCCATACCACTGCTTCCCGGAGTGGCATATTCAGGATCAGGATTCCCTGATCTGTTGATTATCTTAATTGTGATTGCATCCATCAGGCAGAAAGAAAATTAATTGCTCTGTTTGTAAATATAACTGATGAAACAATATTTCAATCTGCACCAAGAAAATTTTACCTAATGTTTCAGAAATGAAAATTATAGAAATCTGCTGTCTCCCGATGTTTTAGCCCATTGAAGAGAGTCAGGATCAGGAGAGATTCCTCCTCCTGGCTTTAGAACAATTTTAATTGGCTTCCTGAGCCCATTTTGGAAATAAGCATTCTTTGTATCCTGTGTTATCTTTTTCACATTTTCAACAAAATCTGCCGTCTTGTTTCCTGCTTCCAAAAGTAGAACTTGCTCCTTCCAACCCATCCATATCCACATTTGCTATCGGTTCATCACTGGCATACTGGTAATTGGTCAATTCGGGGTATTCCCAGGTCAGCGGATCAAGCTGTGTAAAACGTGCTATCCGCCTTCGGCGAGACAAGTTCTGGGCATCGTAGTTTCTAAATCCATAGTCGTACCAGTTAAGATCTGCATCTTCAAAGAGCTCTTTGTCGTTGTAAAGATAGTGGTTGATCAGCTCACCTTCCGTTCCTGCATCAAATTTTCTGCTGCTGATCCCTGCGATCCTCAACCCAAACGCATAGTAGTGATTTTCCTCTATGATTTTGCCTCGCGTATAGCTCACCGTAAAGTTATCCCAATAAACCGCATCATCATTCTTAACTTGTCCGCCCTTTGGCGGATTGCTCAGGTAAATATACACATATCCATTCTTCGGTGCCTTGATGTTGGAAAGTACCAGCGATGCCGCCCCATCGCCCGGCTGGCTTACTCTCAGTGCCGTGCTGCCTTCTTCTATAAATTCAAACCTTTCATTGAAGAACATGACATTCAAATAGGCTCTCGGTATATTATCGGTAGCATTCTTGTCCGGATCTGCAAGGCTCGCAAAAGGAACACTCCCGTTCAGGTCGCTGCTGATATTGGCAGTATTGCCATGCACGATGGGGTTCACAGCAGGGCTGCCGGCTTCCTTTAAATTCCACTTTGTGTTGGACATCTTCGCTCTTGGCTAAAATTTTATTCCGCAAAGTATGTTCGGGATTTTCCCCTGTAGCGCATATACATTCCTGACATACCTCCAAAAACGCAGTTAAGCATGGTGTTTCTGGCTTATTTTATATTACAAAAACTATATAGCATTTTCGGTTAAGTTGTTCTGCTTTTTTACTTGCGTTAATAATTCCGTCTCTAGCTGCTACATAACTTCTTTGTAAATAATCTACTTTGCTTTCATTGTCATTCTTATTACAATACCAATTTAAATATTGATACTCTTCTCCCCATAGCTTATAGGCATAAATAAGCTCGTTATTTTCTTCTGAAAGAATATCACCGCCTAAAATAGCTGTTTTACTATTTCTTAATAAGTCTAATGCCTGTAACGCATCATTGACTGTTAAAGCTACTTCATCACTACCAGGATTGATTTCAGATAATGGAATGCCTTTTTCTTTGAGAAGATTTAAATAAGTAGATATACTTTCCATACTAAGGTGATTTAGGCACATTAAAAAATCTGTGATTAATAAGACCGTTGGCATCTTTTGTATATTCAAATACACCTGTCTTACCTCCATAACTACCCGGCATTTTCAGCCATTGATAAGTCTTTCCATCCTCACCAAGTTTTGTAGACCACTTACCAAATTTAGTCGCATAACTATCAACACTTTTAGGAAAGGCATGATAAATATCATCTGCTTTACTCATTTGGCGCAGAACTTTATCTGAATACTTAGCACCCTCAAAAAATGTTCTTCCCCCATCAGCGGCAGCACCCGCACCATCAGAAACAGTATTGAGACTAAACATTACAGCGGGTTGCACAGCTCCACCAAAATCACCATAGTAAATCCTGTTCAATGCTGTAAACAAATCTCCCATTACGGGCAACCTGTAACCATTAGCCTTTTCTCTTCTTCTTCTCAATGCATCCTGTTCTGCATCTTTAGAAACCTTATCTAAAAATGCCTGCTCCTGCTTGCTTCGTATCACCCGCTTTGCCGGGCCTACTGTAGCCTGTTGCTGGTTTAAAGGAAAGTCATTGGTGTTTAACTGTAAATTCTGTACCGGAATTTTCAAATAGGTATTGTCCTGTGAAGTTCTGTTTATCTGATTAATAGCCACATTTGCCGACCGCACTATACTATGGGCCACAATATTACCAACACTGGCTCCCGCGTTGCCCGCTTTACTTAAATAAGCCCCATTCCACCAACCACCTACAGTTGATATCTTTTCCAACCCATCCATATCCACATTAGCTATCGGTTCATCACTGGAATACTGGTAATTGGTCAATTCAGGATAATCCCAGGTCAGCGGATCAAGTTGGGTAAAACGTGCTATCCGCCTTCGGCGAGACAAGTTCTGGGCATCGTAGTTTCTAAATCCATAGTCGTACCAGTTAAGGTCTGCATCATCCCAAAGCTCCTTATCGTTGTATAGAAACTCATTTTTCAAAGAACCTTCCAACCCTCCATCAAACTTCCGGCTACTGATACCAGCTATTTGTAAACCAAAAACCTAATAATGATTTTCCCGCCACTGACTTTCAACTATTGCCCTTCAGACATAGCCTAAATTGGCAATGCTTTATTTGAATTTATTATATACTTCCATCGCCTTTGGGAACTTACCCAATAATCACGGTTTTCTATAAACTCCTCATAAGTTATTTCTCGATTATCAACATCACAGAAAAAGAAAGTGAAATTATTAAAATCCTTATACTTCTTTATTATATCCATTTCAAAACAAAATGGATCTGTCCATTGCTGTGTAGTATTTGTTTTGCCCCATATCATTACCCCTTCAAGAATTAATTTATTGTCTGATTGATTCACACTAGTTATGAGGCTGTCGTCAATCCATTTGCTTTTATCCCAGTCACTTTTTGTTTGTAAAAGAGAGTCTAGTAATCCTGATAATAAGAAAGAAGTATCTCCTAAAGCTTCATTAAAATATCTTACGTTTTTGTTGAAGTATTTTGCCTTTTCAAAATGGACAAGTAGTTCATGAACTAACATTCCCAAGATTTCCTTTGATGATTTCATAAATTATTGACCAAGATATTTTTCAAGTGATTTTATCAAATCCTGTTCCGCACCTTGCCGCTGGCCGTGAGCTCGATCTCGCCCCATTTTTGAGGTCACTTTTATCCTTTTCTTGACACTCTGTTTTAATTCCCCTAATAGTGTCTGAAGTTCTTCTTTAGAATAATTCGCTAAATCCTTTACTTTCGGCAAATCACCGTGAACCTTTCCAGTTGCATCTAAGGTTGGTAAAAACTTTTTTAATTTTTTAGAAACAACTTTTTCACTCTCTTTCAAGAAAAGCCTTTCTCCTTCTTTCACCGCGGCACTTTCCAATTTCATTCCAGGTATTACAGACAAGGCAAAATCACTCACTCCCTGCGCTCTGGTCATAGGCTCTCCACTCAAAAAATCCCGGCCGGTGAATTGAGAATTTATCCCATTAAAAATTCCATAGGCAGGGTTTATGTTATGATTGAACCAGTCGACCGTTGGCATCATACCTTCATTCCACAATCCTTTCGCAAACCAACTTATTCCCGAGCCTACATCTTTCAGAACTTTTGTGGTTTTCTCTATAAATGAAAGAGGTTTAACAACAGACTTAACCTTAGCTACCAACACCACTGGAGATAGAGACTCAACAGCAATATTTTTTGCCCCATCTAAAAAGAAATCTGCTTTGGAAACCACAGAACTTGCTCCTTCCAGCCCATCCATATCCACATTGGCAATCGGTTCATCACTGGCATACTGGTAATTGGTCAATTCAGGGTATTCCCACGTAAGTGGATCAAGCTGTGTGAAACGCGCTATCTGGGCATCGTAGTTTCTAAATCCATAGTCGTACCAGTTAAGATCTGCATCTTCAAAGAGCTCTTTGTCGTTGTAAAGATAGTGGTTGATAAGCTCACCCTCCGTCCCCGCATCAAATTTTCTGCTGCTGATTCCTGCTATCCGCAATCCGAAAGTATTTCAGTGGCTTGTTCTGCTGAAAAGTTGAAACTACGGATAAGGCCAAGTTAAATCAGAATAATAAACGATGGATAAGCGAGAAGCCAGTAGGTAATTATTTTTGCTATATATATTATGAGTTTAAATCATCTCTAATAAATCTCTTTGTTTCCTATGTATTAAATGCAAAGGTTTTTTACGGTTATCTACTAACATTTTATCATAATATTTTGGATCGTAAGAGGTATCCCAGGGCTTAAAGCATAAAAAGCATTTAAATAAAAATGCCGCTGGATTGTAGCCAGCGTCATTTTCAAAATTGTTTGCCTATTCTCAATTTTGCTCGTACCTCTTAAATACAATACTTACAGGAACATCACTAAAAGTTACATAAAGTAAATTATTATCGTCTTTTACTTGATTAACATTAATCTTGCTTTTATTAATGATGTATGTAAATTGTAATGCATCTCCAAAATTTCTGCTTCTAACAGGCTTGCCTATTGCTAACTTATGTTCAATTCTCGTTTGAATAGTACATCTTCCTAAAGAATCAAAATATAGGAACTGTGGTGAGATTAAAGCACCAATTTTTTCACTTTGACTATCCGCTAACACTTTTTCATATTCATAACTAATCCAATAACCAGCAAGCTGTTTGGGGAATGAGCTTTGAGCGGACGAATATCCAAATGACAGTAATAGTGCGATAATTATTATTAATACTTTATTGTTCATCCTTGTCTATTTTATTTCCCAAAAAAGAATTCTTGTTGCATCAAACATTTGTGAAAAAGGAAAAGGACTTTGGTAATTAGTTTTATTCCATAAATCAATATGAGTAGCTGAATGTGTTCTTCTTCCATCTTCAATAAAATTCTCAAAGTACACTATACCCGTTCTATTTTTTATCTTGGAAACAACATCGGTCTTTGTGCCATCATACGCTTCTGGTGTACCGAACTTCAATAAGAAGCCAGCCAAATTTGTTGCTCCTAAAATATTACCATTCCCATACGGACTATGCCCCGGATTTGTTATATTTTTTGCTCCGGCTAAACTTACGCCTGACCTTCTTAATGAAAGGCTGACTCTTATTGCACATTGATTGAAGTATAAAAAATTTGCTCCTGTTGCATCATCCAATGGTAATTTGGGATTTATGGGGGTTCGGTCTGGACGAATATTATATGGTAATGGATAGTTTGATAATAATGTTTTGAAAGAAGGGAATTGATTGGGGCTATACCCTGCAAACATTACGTTATATTGATTATCTATTCCTGATTGAATTACTTTTTCATTCTCATGAGATGCTATCGTTTGAACTGCTATATCTGCTGCATGTACAGCAATACTTGGTGCTGCTTTCCCTAAAGCACTTCCGATATTTCCAATATCAAACGGTGGTATAAATGTTCCCGCTAATCCAACCGTTCCGCCTATCGCTGCACCTTTCCAACCATTACCGCCCCCTAACTTATCAATACCAAACCCTAAAGCTGCACCGCCCAATGTTACCAATGCCCTGTCTGCTAAAACACTTCCTGTAAAACTTCCAAGTGTTCCAAAGTCTATTCCTAATCCACCGCTTGGGTCTGCTATGCTTATTGGATTATTACCCATTCCTACATACCCACTTGCAAATTGGTCAAAGGGGTCAAGAGTTGTAAACCTGCCGGTCTGTGCATCGTAGTTTCTTAGCGCAAAATCGTGCCAGCCGATATCCTCATCCAATTCCGCAAAATCACCCTGATATAGAAACTCATTTTTCAAAGAACCTTCCATTCCACCATCAAACTTCCGGCTACTGATACCGGCTATCCGTAAACCAAAAGCATAATAATGGTTTTCTTCAATTATCTTTCCTCTTGTAAAGCTGACAGTGAAGTTATCCCCGCCTGCCAACAAATATATTCTAAATTAGTAGTCGGGCAGGAAAATAAACGGCATCATCATTCTTAACTTGTCCGCCCTTTGGCGGATTGCTCAGGTAAATATACACATATCCATTCTTCGGTGCCTTGATATCCGACAACACCAGCGGTGCCGCCCCGTCTCCCGGCTGGCTTACCCTCAGCGCCATGCTGCCTTCTTCTACAAATTCAAACCTCTCATTGAAGAACATGATGTTCAGATAGGCTCTCGGGATATTATCGGTAGCATTTTTATCCGGATCAGCAAGGCTCGCAAAAGGAACACTCCCGTTCAGGTCGCTGCTGATATTGGCGGTACTGCCATGCACGATGGGGTTCACAGCAGGGCTGCCGGTAATGGCCTGTATCAGTCCGGTCACAATATCAGCGATCTGGCTGTTGCTATTATTGGTTACCGGCCCGGGATAGTAATAATCCGCTTTGGCACTCAGCACATCGCCTGCCATTACTTTCAGGAGGCTGTTGGGCCCTATGGTATGGCCGGTGAGTTTGCTGAGCTTGCTTACGCTGCTGCTGGTATTGGCATTCCATCCGCCGGGTTTGGCAATACGGGTGGCGGCTACTTCATTGCTGCTGCCCTGTTGCCCGAAGTAAGGTTCCTCACTACCGGCCCTTTCAGGTTCCATTGTAGCCTCATTGATACCATAATGCGTTTCCTGCGTCAGTATCATCCTCACGTTCTCCTGGTAATCCCTGATGAAGTAATCAAAGGCGCCCCTTTTGCCGTTTGGCAGGTCTATATTGCCGTCTATGGCCAGGCCGTCGTATCCGTTGTTTTGAGATACCGGGGTGAGCAGGCGTATCCTGCCTTCCTCAAAATTGATATAGGAGAGGCTGTCGCCCTGATATACGAATTCATTAATGTAAGTAGTGGTTTTTGCGTTACCTCCATCGGGTGTGAAAATGAGTTGCAACTTATTTCCGTCGGCATCATAAACAATTTGCAGGGTTCCCTTCCCACTGATGCGAATGAATTCCGGTTTGTCCAGGAAATTGATTACATTTTCCATGGCAGTCTTTTTGAAGAAGAGCATCAGTATAAAAACTTCCGGATTTTGTTCTTATACAAAAGAAGCCATTTAGCGGCTGATATTTTTGCGTACCGGTACTGAATCTTTGCGTAGCTCTACTGAATCTTGTATGAAAAAGGACAAAATGAAAAATCAGAAATCCGTGAATTTCTTCTCCGGTATTTTCCTATACCTGCGCTATACCTGTGCCGTACCATCTCCGCCCGGATATACGGAATGGTACGGACAAGGGGCGGAGAAAGGGCGAAGAAAACAGGGATGAAATATTTCCTGCAAAGCAGCGTTTAAAGAACAATAACACCGGTGGAAAACGAATGTTCCGAAGTGTGCACTCTAATCAAATTACTCTCTCCGTGCTTCCTTTCATACAGTCAGGAAACCGTTTCCGGAAAAGGATTATAATTACCAAGAGTATTCCAAATTTTCTATGTAGGTATTAATTCCGGTCGGTGCGACACCGACCGGTAGCTGATTTTATGGGCGGGTGTTACCACAAGAATAATTCCTATCCGGCTAAAAGATTTTTCGAAACCCAAACCAATTTTTGAAAGTGTTGCCACAAGAATAATTCCTATCCGGGCAGGATTATCACTCCCGTAGCTGATTTTACAGGCAGGTGTCCTCACCTGCCTGCGAAAAAGTGTTTATAATAATTGCTGCCCGATTCCGGATTAGGAAAACTTTATCCTGTCTCAAAAGGAAATCCCCTTTTTATTTCCATACAGTGTGAACAAGTGAGTTTTCAGGATAACGGAGTATAATTTTTGCTCTGCTTACATCATGATTAACATACATTAACAAAGTACCTCTTTTTCGTGCTTCATCAAACTACGCGAAAAATCAAAAACTACAAACAAAAGAGGCTGTACCAAATGTCTTAGGATACAGCCTCTTCATTTTCTTGTTCAAACCATTTATCATTGATTTCCCGATACTGCATTGGGATCCAGATTTAACAGCAAACTGAACCGCAATGTATTTGAAAGCGGATTCCTGTTAACACCGCTCCCGCTTGGAATCAGGTAAGAAAAATTCAATCCGAAAACATTGTAATTTATTCCCGCGCCGAGTGTAAAATATTTTCTGTCTCCTTTGGTGGGCGCTTCATAAAAATATCCGCCACGGAAGAAAAACTGATCGTTGTAGCTGTATTCTGCACCAAGGCTTAAAGTAAACTCTTTCAACTCTTCACTGAATCCGCCCGGTGCATCACCAAATGAACTGAACCAACTTGATACCACACCTTTATTGCGATAATCAGCCAGCCCTGCTGAATCACCCAAAGCCGGAGGTGTCGGAACCAATAATTTATTTACATCTAATGCAAAAGTGATTTTATTGATATCATCTACCTTATCCACATAGGCCACACCCAAACCCAAATTGGCAGGGATGTAATCTCTTTCGGAAGCGTCATTTGTATAAGCGATTTTTGATCCGAGATTGGAAAGGGTAACACCCCAATTTATTCCGCTCTGGTCGCCCGACTGAGATCCATTATAAAATAAACTTAAATCACCTGCCACCGAAGTACCTGCTTTATAGGTGGAACCGCTGCTGGATTGTCCGCTCGCCAGGTTAGAATTAATATACCTCAATGCAATACCGAGGCCTAAGACATCCGAAAGTTTTCTGCTATATCCGGCATCAATTGCAAATTCCCTTGGCCTGTAAGAGCCCAATGAATTACCATTGTTATCAGTGAATTGAATATTACCAAGACTAAAGTAACGTACTGAAGCTGAAATTGCCTGCAACTCGTCTATCTGATGATAACCCGCAGCAGACACAAGATAAACATCATTCAGATCAAGCGCCTTTAACCACGGTGTGTAGGTAAGGGAAACCGCTGAATTGCTTTTTGCAAACGGGATTTTTGCAAGATTCCAATAAATGGAGCTGGCGTCTGGTATTGTAGCAATTCCTGCATCGCCCATTCCACCTGCGCGGGCATCGGGTGATATTCTTAAAAAAGGAACTGCAGTTGTTACAACATTTATTCTCTCAGAAGCGCTCTGGCCTTTTACCAAAATAGAACAGCCTACAAGCATAGTTAATGCCGCAAACTTCAAAATCGCATGTTTCATGTGTACTTATTGATCTTAATTAGGTAGAGGTGCGGCGATATTGTTTCTTTTGGGTTTGTAAAAATAATTGATTTAATTAATAAGCCAATTTTTATATTGCTGCATATTCAGGCACCGGAAAAATGGCATCGTCAATAAAAACGAATACCTCTTTACAATATTGTATAAATATTTTTTTAGAAAGGATCCAACGTTTTTTACAATACCTGTTTATGTGAACGCTATGTAAAATTCCTTTTCCATAAGGGATTTTTTGTTCAGCTATCCGGTATCATTACCGAAAGTATTTATATTCGCATTTACATCCTCAGTACAATAAGAAAGAAAACCTTTCGTTAATTAATCTGCAAAACGAATGTACATGTCAAAATTCATTTCTGCCGGGAAACTTACCCTTGTCGTCCTGGCCGCATCATTTGCCTTCAGTTCATGTAAGAATGGAGGTTTGTTTGGAAAGAAAAAAGAAAAGTCCTCCGTCACGGGATGGAACTACGATGACAAAGAATTTGGTAATTTCCATGTATTAAAAGCCCAGGAACAAAAAACCGGTCCCGGTTTGGTATTTGTTCAGGGAGGTACTTTTATTATGGGCGCCAAAGAAGACGATGTCATGGGCGACTGGAATAATGTTCCGCGCCGCGTGAGTGTCAATTCCTTTTATATGGACGAAACCGAAGTAGCCAATGTACATTACCGCGAATATCTTTATTGGCTGGCTAACACTTTCGACAATGATACCACCATTATGAAGATGGCTCTCCCTGATACGCTGGTATGGAGAAGTGAACTCTCTTATAATGAACCTATGGTTCAGTATTATTTCAGATACCCCGCATATAATTTCTATCCGGTTGTTGGGGTAACCTGGGAACAGGCACATGATTTTTGTGTTTGGCGTACTGACAGGGTAAATGAAAAAATATTAATTGACAAAGGTTATCTGAATAAAAAAGCACCTCTTGCTGCAATGAAAGGCGGCGAAGGTGATATGACATTCAATACGGATACTTATCTGATGGATCCGGATCAGATTAATAATAAAACTGCTCCCAAGAAAGGCGCTTTGAAAGATGTAAGTGGCCGCCCAAGAAAAGTTGTAACATTTGAAGACGGTATTCTTCTTCCAGCCTATCGGCTCCCGACCGAAGCTGAATGGGAATATGCAGCATATGGCCTGGTTGCAGAAAATCCAAAACCCCGTACCAAAGAAAAGAACCGTGGTGAAGAACTATTTACCAACCAGCAGGTTTATAGCTGGAGTAAAAATGTAAACGGACTCAGGGACAACCGCAGAGGTAGCTGGCAGGGTGAATTTTTAGCAAACTTCAAGAGAGGAAATGGTGACGTTATGGGCGTTGCAGGCGGGCTGAATGACCGTGCCGCTTATCCCGGCCCAGTGAAATCATTTTATCCAAACGGATTCGGATTATATAACATGAGCGGAAATGTGAGCGAATGGGTAGCCGATGTTTACAGGCCGATGAACTCAATAGATGTGGATGATGTGGAACCTTTCCGCGGGAATAAGTTCACTGAATTTTACCGCAACAGCCAGGGTGAATATGAAAGAGACACGCTTGGCCACCTGAAGAAAAGAGTTGTTTCGGATGCAGAAGCTCAAAGCAGATTTAATTATCAGAAAGGCGATGTTATCAACTATCTGGATGGAGACTCCATCAGCAATGTAACTTATGAATATGGAGTGAATACACTGATAAGTGATAAATCAAGAGTGATAAAAGGTGGTAGCTGGGACGATATGCCTTATTGGTTGTCACCCGGAGCACGCCGCTACATGGAACAGGATCAGGCAAGCAGCACAGTAGGATTCCGTTGTGCGATGACCCGCCTGGGAAGTCCGGAAGGAAACGGTTTCAAAGAAGGAAATATCTTTGGAAAACGCAGACAAAACAACCGCAAGAGATAGCGTTTAATAAACAGACATTATTTAAAAGACCCTGCATTTCGCAGGGTTTTTTTATTCCCTTTCTAAAAAAGATAATCTTTTCAAAAATATATCCCGGAAAAAAATACATCCTATTTTTCAAATCAGATTTCAACTCACCGGCTTTTATAAATCAGCAGATTCCAACGCTAACCTGCAGTCACAATTGACTTTTTCCAACACATTATAAAGCCTTTTATCAATCAAGATTCTTTGATCTGTTTCAAAATTCTTTTTACTGCTTCAAAAACTTTCCATTTCAGGCTATAGCAGTTCATTTTTTATCCCGTCCGCCGGAAAAAACTTTTCTCTTATTTTTTTCAATTTCAAAATCTGCATTCACCGAAATGAAAAGTTAAAACAAGAAATGCACCAAACATCCTATTCTTTGCGCCAAAAGTGCAATGGAACGGAGCTGGTAAAATCTACCTTCACTAATTCAAAAATATAATTCACCTTCTCTCATCGTTAACTAAAAAAATTAAACAAATGAAAAAGTTAATCACTGCCCTGATTGCATTTTTCTTATTGCAAACGGCTTTCGCCACCAACCTTCCTCCGACCTGGATGATCGACAAATTTAAATTTAACTACCCCAATTCCGTTGATGTCAGATGGACAGAGACGCCGGATCATTACGAGGTCAGGTTTACAGAGAACAGCGCCAACTGTTGGTTGATATTAAACAAAACTGATGCAAGTGTATATGCCCTCGTGCGGTATTACGAAGAACCGGAACTCAATCCGAAAATAGACAAAGAATTGCATTCATTTGTCCATCATGCCACAGTTAAGTATGTAACTGAAGTTAACATGGACAACAAAACCGGATACGAGGTATTTATGATAGGAAAAAAATATAGTTATATAATCGAAATCAATGGAGATAATTCACTTTCCATCAAGAATATGTTTAAAAATTCGTAATGGCAACATTTTAAAACCTCTTTCGGAATAGTATGATTCCGGAAGAGGTTTTTTATTTATATCCTGCCAATTCCAAACCTTGCTTCCAAAACTTCCAACCGGATAATTTATTCGAAAATTCAATGAATCCGTTTTGTTATACTTAGAATCTGATCCTGAGAAAAATATTTGGATAACAAAAAAACGAATAATCTGATATTCATTTACGCAAATGAAGGTTGGCAATAACTACAGAAAATAGGACGCGCTCCCTCCGCAGATCAAATTCATCATACTTCATAATTCCGGCTTTGTTATCTTAGTCCTTCAGATAAATTCAATATTCCCTATGCCAAAAAATAATTACAAGCATACACCTTTAAATCAATCTTTTTATTTTAAAGCCGGTGATGGCCATGAACTGAATGTTGAACTTTGCGGGAATCCTCATGGAATACCAGTTGTCTTTTTGCATGGCGGCCCCGGGAGTTGCATCAATGAAAAATGCAGATGGTTTTTCGATCCCAAAAAATATTACATTGTCTTATTCGACCAACGTGGAACGGGAAAAAGTAAACCTTTCCTCAGCCTTGAAAACAATACTACTTTCTCAAATGCCGGGGATATGGAATCCCTGCGCATTCATTTGGGTATAAAAAAATGGATAATTTTCGGAGGGAGTTATGGATCAACGCTGGGGTTGCTTTATGCTACTCTGCATCCTCAGCAAACTATACATTTAGTTCTCAGGGGTATTTTTCTCGGCCGGAAGGAGGATGTGGACTGGCTATTTCAGGAAGGAGCAGGTAATTTTTATCCGGAAGAATTCAATAAATTCAGGAGTTTCATCCAGCCTGACAGGCAAAACGATCTTGTAAATGCCTATTATGAAATTATGACCGGAAAAGATGAAGCAAAAAAAAAGGAAGCCTGCAAAAATTGGTCTGACTGGGAAAATGGGCTTTTGCGAATTAAAAACGGTCCGCTTAATCCGGAAATTCAATTGACCGATTTATCCGGAGCGCTTTTGGAAGCCCATTATTTTGTAAACAAAATGTTTTGGAACGACGACAATTTCCTGATTAACCATATCAAGGGGTTGGCGAAAATCCCTATTGATATTTTTCACGGCCGGTTTGATATTGATTGCAGGTTAAAGGGCGCTTATGACCTGAAAAATGCATGTCCACACGCAAATCTGCACATTGTGCAGGAAGGAAGCCATTACCCTTACGATTCGCCCATGTTCGATTTATTGGTCGACAAGATGGATGAACTGGCTGACCGTTATGCAAAAAATTAATGACTTTGGTTGTAAAGGGGTTTGTGAAATAAATTATCCGTCCATTTATTTAACTCCTCTAAATTCAAAAAGCTCCCCGCAATTCAGATTGTGGGAAGCCTTTTTAAATAACCATTTACAGGATCGCCGACGGAAATTTATTTGTGCAGATTGATAATACCTAATTTTGTAGTTTTACCTGTGGTAACTGAAACATTGTTGATCGTAGTATCCTGATAACCGTTTGATGCATTGACAAACACACTATAAGTTCCGCCTGGTAAACCCTTCACCATAAAGGCTCCGCCACGTCCCGGCAACGCATACAAAGTATCACCTGCATTTTGAACACTGATTACAGGCATTGCATCCTGAGGCATTACCACACCCGCCACGCTTCCTGTATTGCTGACCGCATACGCACGCAGGAACGGACGTAAATAAAACTGACCATCGTGAACATTGATAACGGAACGGCCTGCGTCAAAATCAATCCAGATTTTATAATGATCGGTTGTGACTTCCTGAAAATTTTCTCCAAATACACGAACATAAACTGAATTCCAGCCGGGCATCAGATTGAGTGGATAGGTAACGCCATCCTTTACCAAACTATTTCCGGTACTTCCCAAAGTAATCTTGAAAGCAATGATTTTTCCCTTTGTGATATTGGTGCTTGACAACAATGTATCTGCACCGTTGGCCAAACTCAAAAGGTTATAAACACCCGGAGTAAAATTAAGTGTATCCCAAAAAGAATTATGATCTGACTCGTCCTCATTTCCCCAGTTAGACCGCCAATTCTTCCACTCATGGTGGTGATCTCCCTCGTTATCGCCGTTATCGTTGTTATTGTTGATACCCCACCATTTTTGTGTGGTATCAATTTTTACAGCTATGCTTTGAATATTTACAAAAACACTATCAAAATAACCCGGTCCGTCAGTCAACATAACGGTAAGATTATTTTGATTGGGTTTTAAACCTCCTGTAGTACTTAAATCACTTTTATTACAGGAAATAACAGTGAATACCAATAGGGCAGAAACAGCGCCTATCAGCCATTTCGGAGAAAACGTTTTCATAATAGTAGAATGTTTTTTAGATGTTAAACGACTTCTTTTTTCTAAATCCGTTTAATTTAAAAAATAAAAAGCCGTGAATAAAAGGCAAAAATGATGCCCGGAGAAAAAGCAATATTTGTTTAAGGATGATTGTTTAAAGATTTAAGAAGGAAAAGGAAATTTGTTCTTAACAAATTTGAGGAAACAGAATTATGTAAAAATATGATTCTCTTAAAGTTAAAATCCCGACCTATTGAGATTCGTTAATATGGTCTTATTATTTCATAGAATATTAAATAAAATTTTCCAGGTAAATGCCATCCTCTTGTCCGGTATTCATTTTCAGAAATAACCACTTCTCTTTTAAAATCAGCTATCCTGAATTTTTTAAATTTGGTAACTTAATCGCTTCAAATGATCGCTTGTGAAAAAATGTTTCTTATTGTTTCTGATTTTTCCTCTCACCTGCGAGCCAAAAAATTCAAACTTCTAATGTTTAGAATATTCAATCCTTTATCAAAACTACAACTCAACTAAATAAATTTGCACAGATGTTTTTTTGAAAAAACAATTTCCCTGTAACTCCTAAATCACATTTTAAATGTCCGATTCCGCAGCAAACAAAACCTCCCAAAAATATTCAGTCAGCAAACCTTTTATTTCTGCTGAAATGAATCTTCCTGAGATTACTATAAAGGCAGTCATACTTGGAATTGTACTTGCAGCCATTATGGCTGGGGCCAATGCTTATCTCGGGCTTTTTGCGGGGATGACCGTCTCAGCTTCTATTCCGGCGGCAGTCATTTCGATGGGAGTGCTCAAATTATTTCGAAAGTCAAATATCCTTGAAAATAATGTTGTTCAAACATGTGCTTCTGCCGGAGAAGCTTTGGCAGCCGGAGTAATTTTCACATTGCCCGCACTCATTTTATTGGGAACCTGGGCGAGATTTAATTACGTACAAACATCACTGATAGCAGGGTTCGGAGGAATCCTTGGTGTCTTGTTCACAGTACCCTTGAGAAGGGCGCTCATCATCGAACAATCTCTTCAATTTCCGGAAGGAGTGGCTTGTGCTGAAGTATTAAAAACCGGAGAAAAAGGTGGGGAGGGAATTAAATATGTGGGATGGGCCGCACTGTTTGCTATTGCTTTCAAATTTTGCCAGACAGGTTTGCGATGGATTGCAGGAACTGCAGAAGGGGCTCATTATTTATTCGGAAAAAAAATTATGGCCTATGCAAGTACAAACCTTTCTCCGGCCCTGGTCGGTGTAGGATACATCGTTGGATTTAACATAGCCATCCTCGTATTTATCGGAGGTGCTATGAACTGGTGGGTTGCCATTCCAATTATTTCAGCACTCCACGGAGGTGCACCTGCCGGAGTTTCTGCCGTGGATTATGCAAATCAAATCTGGTCAGATCAAACCCGGTTTATTGGAGTGGGCGCAATGGTAATCGGAGGTTTGTGGGCATTGGTTCAAATGAGAAAAAGTGTTTTCAGCGGATTCCGTTCGGGACTTACTGCTTACAGGGACAAAGCTCACCGCAGTTCTATCAGCCGGCTGGAAAAAGATCTGCCAATGAAATGGGTTATCGTTGCTGTGGTGATTGCTATTATCCCCCTGTTTTTTCTTTATCATTATTTGATTGGTGAAATCGGCATGGCTATTACGATGGCAATTATCATGGTATTGGGCGGGTTTTTATTTTCTGCTGTTTCGGGCTACATGACAGGTCTTGTAGGTTCTTCCAACAATCCCGTTTCGGGGGTTACTATTGCTACTATTTTATTTGCTTCGCTGCTGTTGCTTCTTTTATTTGGAGGTGGCGGAGATGTAAAAGGTGCGGCGGCAGCTATTTTGATTGGTGGTGTAGTGGCTTGTGCAGTAGCCATTGCAGGTGATAATTTGCACGACCTGAAGACCGGACAAATTCTTGGCGCTACGCCATGGAGACTGCAATTAATGCTCATTATCGGAACCATCGTTTCGGCGCTGATTATGGCTCCCGTTCTGAATTTATTATTGGAAGCTTATGGCATTGGCCCGGCCACAGCCGCGCATCCTGAATCGTTGACTGCACCACAATCTACTTTGATGGCTGCTGTTTCAAAAGGAGTTTTTCAGGGTGGACTGCCCTGGACTATGATCATCATCGGAATGGTCATCGCTGTTTTAATCATTATGCTGGATTTAAGATTAGAGAAAAAAGGTTCAAATTTCAGGACGCCTGTATTGGCGCTGGCCATTGGCATTTATCTTCCTTTTGAATTGGGCGTACCCATTTTTGCCGGAGGAATTATTTCAGCACTGGCAAAGAAAAAAATCAACCGCCTGAAAACGAACATGGAAGAAAATCAGATAGCAAAGATTGAGCAGCGTGGCTTGCTTATTTCATCAGGGTTAATAACAGGCGAAGCCCTGGTTGGAATCCTGATGGCTATTCCCATCGTAATATCAGGAAAAGCAGATGTCCTGGCCTTCCTCGGTGTGAAAGATTTAATGCTGCCGGGCATCCTGATTCTGTTTATTTTACTTTTTGCCATTTATAAATTCAGTACCAGCACTAAAGAGAATAAATAAACGGATTTTATAGTTTAAAAATAAATTCAGAATAAAATAACGTATGCCTCCTGCATGATGTTTTAGACTTGAATTTTGAATCCTAAAAAATTAAAATAAAATACAGAAGCCCATACCGCGTACAATTTCCTCCGAATTTCTCTCCCATCCATTACCCTAACTTCGCTTTGATGGAAATTCAGTCTTCAAAAGGCTATCGCCTGATCGAAAAATGGCTCAGTAAAAAAGGGCTTTCAGCTTTTCCTTTTCAGGAAGAAACCTGGGCGAAAATATTAAACGGATATTCAGGACTTGTGAATGCACCAACCGGATGTGGCAAAACTTTCAGTGTATTTCTGGGAGCGCTGATTCAATTCATTAATGAACATCCAAATGAATTACACAAAAAAAATAATGGGCTGCAACTTTTGTGGATCACTCCGCTCCGTGCCCTGGCAAAAGATCTGGGAAGGGCTATGGAAGCCGTTCTATCTGAAACCGGCATCCAATGGGGAGTGGGCATCCGCAATGGAGATACCTCTGCTGAAGAAAGAAAACAGCAAAAGAAACAAGTACCCGAAGTCCTTATTATCACCCCGGAAAGCCTTCATCTTTTGCTGGCACAAAAAAACTATTCAGAAACTTTCAAATCTCTCCGCATCATTGCCGCAGATGAGTGGCACGAATTGCTCGGGAGCAAAAGAGGAGTACAGGTCGAGCTTGCTATCAGCAGAATCCTCGGGTGCAGAAAAAAATCAGAAAACCAAAAGCCCCTTCAAATCTGGGGCATCAGTGCAACCATCGGTAATCTGAAACAGGCAAAGGAAGTTTTGTTAAGGCCGTTACACATTCTCTCAGAAAGACCTTTAGCTACAACGGTTAAGGCTCAAATAGCCAAAAAAATAAATATCCAATCTCTCATTCCGGAAGAAATTGAAACCTATCCATGGGCGGGCCATCTCGGATTAAAAATGATTAATGATGTCATTGATGTCATAATGAAAAGTAAAACCACACTTCTCTTCGTCAATACCCGCGGCATGTCTGAAAGATGGTATCATGCTTTGGTTGAGCATTGTCCCGAACTGGCAGGTTTGATTGCACTTCATCACGGAAGTATCGAACCTGAAATCAGGAATTGGGTGGAGGAAAACCTGCACACCGGAAAACTGAAAGTGGTTGTGTGCACTTCAAGTCTCGATCTGGGAGTTGATTTTCGCCCGGTCGAGACCGTTATACAAGTCGGATCTCCCAAAGGTGTGGCACGTTTTTTACAAAGGGCCGGCAGAAGCGGACACAGCCCCGGTGAAACAAGCAAAATCTATTTTGTTCCGACACATTCACTTGAGTTGGCAGAAGCGGCTGCTTTGAAAGAAGCCAATGAATTAAAAATTATCGAAAGTAAAGAACCCCGAATCAATTGCTATGATGTATTGTTGCAATATCTCACAACCCTTTCCGTATCTGACGGATTTGATGCCAATGAGATTTTTGATGAAATAAAATGTACCAATTGTTATTCTGAGATTTCGAGAGAAGAATTCGATCAGTGCCTCGTCTTTTTAACCAGTGGCGGCCCCTCTCTCACAGAATATGAAGACTTCAGAAAAGCGGAAATCATTGACGGGAAATTTAAAATTACCAATCGAAAAATTGCCATGCGCCACCGGATGCACATCGGAACCATCGTCAGTGAACCCATGATGAAAGTGAAATTCATTGGTGGAGGTTATATCGGTGTCATTGAAGAATATTTTATTTCAAGATTGAATGCAGGAGATTCTTTTACTTTGGCAGGTCATAATCTCGAGTTTGTCATGATTAAAGACATGACCGCTCTCGTGAGAAAATCTAAATCAAAAAAATCAATTGTGCCAAGCTGGCTGGGAGGCAGAATGCCACTTTCCGCCGATTTAGGGCACTTGTTAAGAAAAAAGATTTCAGAATCACAAAAAGGGAATCCTGATAATCAGGAAGAATTGAATGTGCTGAATCCGCTTTTTCAATTGCAATCGTTTCTCTCACACATACCGGCAGAAAATGAATTACTGATTGAACAAATTGAAACAGATGACGGGTTTCATCTGTTTGTATTTCCTTTTGAAGGCAGGTTGGTTCACGAAGCGCTTGCTGCTCTTGTAGCCTTCCGGTTGAGCCAAATCATTCCCATTACCTTTTCATTTGCCATGAATGATTACGGCTTTGAATTATTGAGCGATCAGCCCATTCCGCTTGATGACGGTAATGCATACACTGTTTTTTCACCAAAGAATTTGTTGCAGGATATCCAGCACAGCATGAAGAGTGCAGAAATGGCAAGAAGAAAGTTCAGGGATATTGCCGTCATTGGCGGATTGATTTTTCAGGGATACCCCGGCGAACATAAAAAAGCAAGGCACCTGCAATCTTCAGCCGGATTGTTATTTAATGTTTTTGCAGAATACGATCCTGAAAATTTATTGTTACGTCAGGCATACCGGGAAGTAATGGAGCAACAAATGGAAGAAGCGCGATTGAGAGATTTAATGAACAGGATTCAAAAGAGCAAAATCATCATCACCTTTCCTCAAAAACTGACCCCTTTTAGTTTTCCAATCAAAGTGGACAGCATGAGAGAAAATCTGACTTCAGAAAAACTTGAAGACAGGGTGAGGAAAATGCAGTTGGAATTGAGGTGAACCCATTTCGGCTAAAGGAGTCGATGACTGAGGCTCCTGAAGCCATCGGAAAAAATTATCCTATGAGGTGCCACAATGAGTTCACTAAAATGCCCGAAGAGGAATTAGTATGATAGGCAATATTTTTGATGTTATCATATCTCAATTTTACCTGAATCCACAACCTTCCATTACCCTACCTTTGTCTGAAACAAAAACACCATTTCACCATTGCGATTTATCTGGAAAGGGCAAACCCTCTGGCTTTCAGAGAGGCGCTGTATTTTCTGGGAGGAACAGAAAATGCTGATCTTCTCGGATCCTCATTTTGGTAAAGCTGCCCATTTCCGTAAATCAGGAATTCAAATCCCCCAAAAAGTTTCAAAGGATAATTTGTTTACCCTCTTTGAACTGATTGAATTCTTTCACCCTGAAAAAGTTTTGATTACCGGCGACCTGTTTCATAGTTCGGAAAACAAAGAAACGGACATATTCCTGCAATGGAGAAAACAAATAAATCATTTGCCCGTCATCCTCGTAAAGGGCAACCACGACATACTGGGAAATCCATTTTATCAGGAAGCGAACATAGAAATCAAAGAAGCTTTTTGGTGTGTTGAAAATTTCTGTTTTACTCACGACATCGAATCGGTATCCTCTACAAACTATATCTTTTCAGGACATATTCACCCTGCTGTGCGCGTTGTATCCGGAAGCAAACAATCTTTAAAGTTGCCGTGTTTCTATTTCGGAAGGAAATTTGCCATTCTGCCCGCTTTCGGAAGATTTACCGGAACCGCAGTGATACAACCATCGAAAGGAGAACCGGTATTCGGCATCACAAAAAATGAAGTGATCAGATTGCAATGAGCAAAAATTCCGATTGAAAGCCGCAGGTTAAAAAATTATATTTAACCATCATTCAGCCAGCTAAAAAAAGATGGTTAAGATTCATGATTCCATCAATTGAAACCAAAACCACAATAACTGAAATATCTCCAGGCTAACCAGCGATAGGTAACTGCAACGCCCGCATGTTTTTAGAACTTTTAAAATCTGATTGCCCACGTCGGATATGCTCTAAAAAAAATTCGGCGACGGCCATCAACCTTTTATTATCCGCCAGGCTGTCTCCTTAATATACTTCCCCCACGCTTGTAAAGTTCCCGGATCAGGTATCAGATCTTTTGAAGTAACAGGGCCACGTCCCTCCGTATAATTACACGGGTAACCAATTACTTTCAATCCCTGACCCTCAAATAACTTTTGTGCGCGCGGCAAATGAAATGCAGAAGTGATCAAAACATAAGGCGGACGGGCACTCAGTGAATCAAGAATATTTTTAGAATTGACTGCATTCTCTTTTGTGTCTCTGGATTTATCTTCAACAAAAATCACAGAATCCGGGATACCCATTTTTTCCATCTCAATTTTTGCCCACGACCCTTCTCTGAATTCTTTGTCATTCTTTTTTGAATTGCCACCGGAAATTAAAATATGATCCACCACGCCGGAGTGATACAATTTCATCGCCTGCAAAAACCGGTCGGAAGCGGTATTAAAATATCCATCACCCTTTTCATCCACACTTGCAAATCCACCGGCGACCACAGCAAAGCTGTAATGTGTATTTGCGGGTAACTTCACAGGCTGGGGTTGCCACCAGCGTGCATAAAGAATATAAAGCGCCGGACAAGAAAAAACTAAAAATATAATCACCGATGCCCAGATAAAAATTTTCTTCCATTTTCCTTTCCTGATTATCAGAGAAAGAACCAGAAAAATCAGAAGCCAGTTGAGAGGGGAAAACATTTTTGAGTTTAGAGGTTTAGGATTTCATGTTTCGTGTTCCGTGTTTCGTGTTTCGTGTTCTGTGTTCCGTGTTTCGTTTTTCGTGTTCCAAGTTCCAAGTTCCAAAGCCAGTTCGGAGTGGTGGATCGGGGTCAAAAAACCAACAACACTTCATAAATTATAATTCATTGCCGGCACTCATTCTTTCCGGCAAAAAATCTTTTCTGTTTCAATTCTTCAATCAGCTACAGCAAACAAGTACTTTAATTTTGAATCTCCATCACGATAGATAGCGGAACTAACTTTGCTCACAGTCCCCTCCTCTTTACCTCGGTTTTAATAAAATCAAGTTCCCTTCCTGTCTGTCCGCTGAGTGATGAATTCTCTTCAGCCCTGCGCATCAAATAAGGGATCACATCTTTAATCGGTCCAAAAGGTAAATACTTACTCGAATTATATCCTGCTTTGGCAAGATTAAATGTAATGTTATCACTCATTCCATACAACTGCGAAAAATAAACCGTCGAAATATTGTGTGGCAATCCATATTTTTCAATGAGGCCGGCGGCAAGCTGATTGCTCTCTTCATTGTGCGAACCCACAAGAGTACACATCTGATTTGCCGGATCCAGACAATAACGGATGGCATCATTGTATTCTTTGTCAGTGGCTGCTTTATCGGCGTTGATAGGCGAAGGATAACCTTTTTCTGCTGCACGTTCTCTCTCCTTTTCCATGTAGGCACCGCGCACCAGTTTGAATGAACATTTGAAACCGGCTGACATCGCAAAAGAATTTACATCTTTAATATACTGAACCCTATCATGACGGTAAAGTTGCGCGGTATTATACACAATTCCCTTTTCTTTATTGAACTCCTGCATCATTCGGGTAATGAGAGCATCCACCGGATGTTGAATCCAGGTTTCTTCTGCGTCTATCAATACTCTTACATTTCTCTGCGTTGCGACTTTACAAATTTCATGTACTCTGTCACATACTTTTTTCCATTCTTCTTTTTCACTTTCGGTCAAAGTTTCTAAATTCAAATTTCCCCTGACCACATCTTCATATTTCGCTGCCTCATCCAGTTTCTGAAGTAGTGCAAACCTCGCCAATCCGGTCATCTTAACACTCATAAATGGAATATTGGCCTGGTCGGCAGCAAAATTGATCACACGAATAAATTCCTCCCGTGCATGATCATAACTATCCTCACCTTCTTTTCCTTCCACTCCGTAATCAAGAATAACCTGCACATTGAATTGCGAAAGATGTTTGGCTACACCGGCCGTCTGTTCCAATGTTTCTCCACCCACAAATTGTTTGAAAATCGTTTTTCTGATCATTCCCTTCAGAGGTAACCCCCAATTCAATGCTTTAGGTGTAGCCCACATTCCCAATTTTACAAGCCATCCTTTGGACATTGAAGAAAAAAGAAAACGGGCATCTTTAAGGTCTTTGTTCGATTTGTAAGCAAAAGCAGTTTCGGTGTCATTAAATGTTAGTTGCATCAACAAAATATTTGGGTGTAAATGTAATTTTCTTTGTTTGAATTTTTCTCTCTTTCTGAATTTAAAAAATGAACAAACTCTTTTCTGAATATCCTGACTAAAATTTATCAACAGAAAATATGAACTCGAAATCTGAGGGTTATTTAAAAAAAAGTATAGCAGTGACAAAGCTGCTATACCTTTTGTAGTTTTTCAGGAATTTTTATTTGCCTACTGAAAAAAGACGTTTTTAATATTGAATCGGCTGGCCAGGCTTCGGAATTGAATTTTTGATGAATGCGCGCAGGTCATCATTTCCTTCTTTGCAGTCCTGGTCGCGCACATACAACATGTGGCCACTCTTGAAAGCCTTGAATTCAATGCGATCTTTGAATGCTGATCTCGGATCCAGTTTCCATAAAGACATCTCGGCACCTAATACATCGCAGGCGCCATCGTAATATCCCTGCTGATTCAAAAGATGCAGCCCCGGGTTTTCTTCCATCGCTTCCCTCAATTGGTCGCCTACATTAAATCCGCGCCCGAAAGAATTGCCCTGAGAACCTTGCTGCCAGGGTTGTACAGGTCCGAATACATAGTATCTCAAATCTGTTTTGAAATTCAGGTCCTTCCTGTAATAATCATTGATAGCAGGGGTGAATGCATGATCCCATGCGGACAATTCAGGATTGTAATCCGGTCTTTCTCCTGCATTTTCTTTGTCAATTCCCACATACCTCATATCCAGTCTTCCGATTGTTTTTCCTTCTTTGCGAAGCAACTCCTTCCAGAAGTTTGAAGAAGAGACAATCAGGTTGTGATCTAAAATATATTGTTCAGGCATCCCGGAATAACGGGCAACCTGTTGGGCAATGCCTTCTTTCTGAGCCTGGCTCAACGATCCTCCGCGGGTAACAGCAGGCAGATATTGATTGAGGGTAAAATCAACCACCTTAGGATACAAATCCCTTAAATCCTGGCTCTGCAAATCAGCCGGTAATTTTTTGTGATACCATGCAGCCGCCAGGTACGAAGGCAATTTGAATACCGCAGAAGCATCGGAAGAAAAACTCGGATTCAAGCCAATCCCGCAATTTCCCTGAAGGATGACACCATTGAGAAAAATATTTTGTGTGGATTGAAGTACTCCTGCCAATCCCGCTGCGCGGGTTGTGCCATAGCTTTCACCAATAACAAACTTTGGTGAAGTCCAGCGTTCATACCGGCTCAGGAATAAAGCTATCCAGTCGGCGATGTAGTCAATATCCTGTTTTACCCCAAAAAAATCTTCTTTGGTTCCATCGTTGAGAATTCGCGAATAACCGGTATTGATAGGGTTGATATAAACCAGATCCGTTGCATCCAAAACCGAATAGGGATTGTCGACAACTCCATAAGGCTGAACAGGCCAGCCTTCCGGACTGATCTTCAAACGCTTTGGCCCGGTATAACCAATGTTCATCCAGAGAGATCCTGTACCCGGGCCTCCGTTGAATGAAAACATAATGGGACGGGTATCCATATCCTTCGTATCCGTTCTTCTGAAGTAAGTATATTGGATATATCCACGGGGCTTTGTTACATTTCCCGGAATATCATCTTTGTGTTCTACATAAACAGGCAGGGTCCCAACGATTGCTTCATAAGGAACCGCTTTCCCGTTAATGGTAATGGAGTGGGTGGTCACCACAGAAGTATCAAACGGAAGAAACGACCCCCCTGGTCTTTCATTGCCGGCAGCCCGCTTCATGGCCGGATTTTCCTTTGCAGCGCCCTGTGTTCCCGGCCTTCGTTGTACGTTCACACTGAGCACAGGACTCACAAAAAAGAGGCACATAGCTGCAATCAAAGTGTAGTTTTTCTTTTTCATCTTTACTTATTTAAAATGGATAAAATATTTTCTCAATGATAATTGCGGTTCAAAAAAATTTTTCTCAGTATTAGTTTGTTGATCCATTCAAACAGTCATGATCAACCGAAAAAACTGATATCTCAAAGATAATTTTAATTCCAAACCTCCTGAAAGGAATATCCGGAACATCGGTTTCAGCACAAATTTTTTCTTTATAATCTTTCTTCACCATTATGTTGCGAAAAAATTTATCAGAACAAAATCTTCACCTCAAAGGTCGATTGCCATTTCTGCGAATCAATACCATTCGTACAGAAATCAAACCATCCAAAAAAACACAGAAGCTGTTGTCACAATGGATAAAAGTCTTTTATATATAAAACTCACACGTGGTTTTCTTCCGGGCAAAAGAATTAATTTTATCAACGAGAAGAATTATATCTGCATTTTTGTGTATGAAAATATTTTATTATTTGCTTTACTTCTCTGAAAATCCCTTTTCAAAATCATTTAAATGAAAGGTTATGAAATCCAAATTACTGTTATTGTCGTTTCTGATTCCTTGCTTTGCCAGTGCCCAGTCGGATTTCGGCCCGAAAGAGGAAGCGGATTACAGAAATTTTGTAAGCACGCTCGCTTCAGACAGCTTCATGGGGCGAAAACCCTTTACCAAGGGAGAAGAGATTACAACGAATTACATCAGGGATGAATTTCAGTCTATGGGATTAAAACCGGGTAACCATGACAGTTATTTTCAAAATGTACCGATGGTGGAAATCAAAGGCCGTTTTAAAGATGACAAAGTAACTCTCACAGGAAAAAACGGGAGCATCGATCTGGAACCGATGACAGAAGTTGTTGGAGGAACAAGGAGAGTGGTTGCTGAGCAAAAGATTGAAAATGCGCCTTTGGTATTTGTGGGGTTTGGTATTGATGCGCCGGAATATCATTGGAACGATTTTGCAGGAATTGATGTAAAAGGAAAAATACTGATCGTAATGGTGAACGATCCGGGATTTTACAATCCAAAACTGTTTCGTGGAAAGAACATGACCTATTACGGAAGGTGGACATACAAATTTGAAGAAGCCGCACGCAAAGGAGCAGCCGGCGTATTGATTATTCACGATACCAAACCTGCATCTTACGGATGGGGAGTTGTAAAATCAAGCTGGGGAAGTTCAAAATTATTTTTGCAAACAGCCAATGGCAATATGAATTTTTGTGCACTGGAAGGATGGATTTCAGGAGATGCAACCAGCAAGCTGTTTGAACTTGCCGGTATTAAAAATGCTTCAGCACTTATTGAGCGGGCAAAACATCCGGGATTTAAAGCCGTTTCCATTCCACTTAAATTATCTGCAACAATCATCAATCAAATCAAAAAATCGAATTCAAAAAATGTCGTAGGCCTGCTTCCCGGTACAAGCAGAAAAAATGAATACCTCATTTTCTCTGCACACTGGGATCATTTTGGCGTCGGAGAACCCATCAATGGAGACAGTATTTATAACGGGGCTGCAGACAATGCAAGCGGTGTAGCCGGAATGATGACACTCGCCAAAAAATTTAAAGAAGGCAAACCCAATGAACGATCCATTCTGTTCATTGCATTGACAGGAGAAGAAGCCGGTTTACTGGGTTCTGAATATTATGCCACGCATCCCATCTATCCATTGAAGAAAACAGTTGCAGATATCAATTTTGATGTTTTGCAACCTTTCGGAAAAATGAAAGATATTTTTCTGATTGGCAAAGGACAATCGGCAATTGATAATTATTTGGAAGCGGAGGCAAAGAAAGAAGGCAGGATTGTAAGATCTGTTCCCGATCCGAGCAACGGTTGGTATTACCGTTCGGATCATTTCAACTTTGCAAAGGTGGGAATCCCCACTTTATATACAGGCACAGGAGTGGAATCTGTCGAGCATGGCGAAGTATGGGGCAAGGCTCAGGAAGCGGATTACAATACCAATCGCTATCACAAACCGCAAGACAATTATTATCCTTCGTGGGATGTATCCGGCACCATGGCCGATCTGAACCTGATTTATGAAACGGCCAGAAAACTTGCAAATACAAATGATTTCCCTAAATGGGATGAGGGTACGATGTACAAAAAGATCCGTGATGCACAGAAATAACCAAAATCATTTTTAAACTAAGAAATTCTTTTCTCATTAAACCAAAACCAGCAAAATGAAAAAATTATGTTTCCTTCTGTTTGCACTTTTCATAGGTTCCCAATCCTTTTCCCAGAAAACCTATATCTGGTGCGGCACTTTAATTGATGGCATTTCAAATGCCCCTCAAAAGAATATGACCATCGTAATTGAGAACAACAAAATTACGGCGGTTCAAAAGGGCTTTTCCAATGGCAATTCATCAGATAAAGTCATCGATTTAAAAAATAAGACAGTTACTCCGGGATGGATTGATACACATGTGCACCTTGCTCACGAAACAAATCCAAATGGTTATCTGGAAAGATTCACACTCAATGATGCGGACTATGCCTACCGCAGTGTGGTTCACGCGCAGAAAACTTTGATGGCAGGATTTACAACTGTGAGAGATGCGGGCGGAGAAATTGTTTTGTCTCTTAAAAAAGCGATCAACCAGGGTCTGATTGAAGGACCGCGTATTTATGCAGCAGGTACTCCGATAGGTTCAACCGGTTCACATGGTGATCCGACAAACGGATACCGATTAGACCTGATGGGCGATCCCGGTCCAAAAGTGGGTGTAGCCAACGGAGTGGATGAATGCATCAAAGCTGTACGCCAGAGATACAAAGAAGGTTCTGATGTTATCAAAGTCATGGCTACAGGAGGAGTTCTCGATGTCTCAAATAACGGGAGTGCTCCACAGTTTAATGAGGATGAATTGAAAGCTATCATCAATACGGCACATGATTATGGATTAAAAGTTATGGCACATGCACACGGAGCAGAAGGTATCAAAAGAGCTTTGCGTGCGGGAATTACGTCGATTGAACATGGAACACTGATGGATGACGAATGCATTGCACTTTTCAAACAAACCGGTGCGTGGTATGTTCCTACCATCATTGCCGGAAAGTCGGTAGCTGATTCTGCAAAGAAGCCGGGATATTATCCACCGCAGGTTGCAAAGAAAGCTCTGGAGATTGGCCCAAAACTACAAACTACGTTTGCCAAAGCTTACAAAGCCGGTGTAAAAATTGCCTTTGGTACCGATGCAGGAGTTTATCAGCACGGAAAAAACTGGCTGGAATTTACTTACATGACAGAAGCCGGTATGCCTCCGATGGAAGCCATCAAAGCAGCTACGATTCATGCCGCCGAGCTGATTGGTGTAGATAATCAATTGGGAAGTATTGAGCCGGGAAAAATTGCCGACATTGTTGCTGTGGATGGAGATCCGCTAACAGATTCACAGGCTTTTGGCAAGGTTGCCTTTGTTATGAAAGAAGGGGTTGTTTTTAAAAACAGGTAATAAAAAAGTCCGATCTCTTTTAAAATATCTTTTCGGGAAAGAAGGAGACATTTATTCTTTTTCAAAAAAAATACTAAAATTTAAAAGGCTGTCCTGAAATTAAAAGCAAAACAGCCCTGGTAGTTTTTTCAATATACCTGTTCCACAAATCAGAATTTATTTGGAAACTGTTTAGCAATACCTAAGGTCAGGTCATCAGACATCATCAACATGTGAGCGAGTGCCTGTTGGTATGTCTGAATAGCGTTATCATAATCATTCTGAAGTAACAAAACAGCATAAGCGGTAGTCTGATCAATGTGTGTTTTCATCATATCACGCATTTCATCCTGTTTCCAATTGGGATTGGCTGATGCAAGAAAATCTGCGATGTCCTGAGCATTTTTGTACCATGCAGACAAGGCATCGTTCAACGCAGTCTGATCGTTATTTTTTGCAGCAGTAAGCACGGGAACCGCATCATCGATATGGTCAATCAGTAAATGAGCCAGGCTATCGCCTGCAGTTTGCCCATAATAAATCGCAATTTCATCACCTATATCTCTTTGATTCTTCAGGAGCCTTGTCATGTTGGCATTTATTTCATCCGGATTATGAAAGAACGCATCAACAGTTGCATATGTCCATTGCATGTGATCTTCCCACAATTCTCTCATACTTTTACTCAATGCCTGCACCTTGGGATTGTTGCTCATATCCATAGGCGGGGTAATGTCATCTTTTTTACATCCCTGAATTGCAAGAAGAGGCAGAATTGAGAAAACCACAAAAAAGGCTTTCTTCCTCAAGGCTCCCGTTTTCCGGAGCTTAGTAAACGTGATCATTCCTTTAATATTTAATGGTTAAATAGCGCAATGGAGTACCAGAAATATGAAAAGGTTACAAGAGAATTAATTTTTTTTCTCTCACCAAAGTTCCATTTAGATATACCTTCCTATACATGATAGTATATTCGGAATTAAAATATCCCCCTATATAAAAAAATTGAAAAAAACCTCACTCCTCTCCTTCCAATCCCCATTGGTCCATAATTCTTTTGTAATCGGCTTCAGGAAGCCTTACATAATCATAATGCCCTGCCAGCCTTTTCTGGCGCATGGCTTCATAGAGTGTGATGGCACAGGCAACAGAAATATTCAGGGACTTAATAATACCCACCTGGGGTATGATGAAAAAACCATCCATATATTTCATCACATCTTCACTGATTCCGAGCGTCTCATTTCCGAAAACAAGAGCCATAGGTTTTGAAAAATCTAAATCGTAAAGATCCCGGGAGCCCTCACCAAGGTGTCCTGCAAAAATATTCTTGTATTTCTCTTTTACGGAAGAAAAGCAATCGGATGCATTGGTAAACTGGTGGACGGTGAGCCATTTGGATGCTGTTGATGAACTGCGGAATCCCCATTTCTTGCGGGGAGCAACGGTACTGTTGAGAATGTAAATATCCTGAATACCCACCGCATCACAGGTACGCATAACCGCAGATACATTGTGCGGATCGAAAACATTTTCAAGTACAACTGTGATATCATTTTGACGTTTCGACAAAACATCAGTCAACCGCTTCCTTCGTTCGGGAGTCATAACAAAAAATTTTATTGAAATATTTTACGAAGCCGCTGCTTCGACCGTTTCGTATTCATTCTCGAGTCCGCGGAAATCCACCGGAACCAGCTTGCTGACTCCCGGCTCCTGCATCGTGACACCATAGATAACATCCACAGATGCCATTGTCATTTTGTTATGAGTAATAATGATAAACTGTGATTCGTGGCTGAACTTCCTGATCATCTGGGTAAATTTCTGCACATTCAAATCATCCAGCGGTGCATCCACTTCGTCAAGGATACAGAAAGGAGCCGGTTTGATAAGATAAATCGCAAACAACAAAGCTGTTGCTGTCAGGGTTTTCTCTCCACCACTCAATTGCGTAATGCTGGTAGGCCGCTTTCCTCTCGGTTTAGCCATAATGTCCACACCGGTCTCAGCCAGGTTTTCAGGATTTTCAAGAATCAAATCCGCTGTATCATCTTCAGTGAACAAAGCCTGGAAAACACTTTTGAAATTATCTCTTACCTTATTGAAAGTATCGAGGAATTTCTGATTGGCCGTTGATTCCACTTCTTCTATGGTTTGCAAAAGAGATTGCTTAGCATCCACCAAATCTCCTTTTTGCTCGGTGATGAAATCAAAGCGCTTCTTCATTTCCGTGAATGCCTCAATGGCCATAGGATTTACTTCACCCAGATTTTCCAGACGTTTTTTATATCTTTCATTTTGCTCCTGAAGTTCTTCTTTTGATTTCTCCGAAGTCCGTGATTCATCCAGAATTTCATCCAGATTCACTTTAAATTCAACCATCAGCCTTTCTTTCATTCCGGCCAGTTGCAACTTAAGTTCATTCAACTTGTCTTTTACAGAATTAACCGCAAGCTCTGATTGTTCTTTGGAACGTTGAAGTTGACGCAACTGATTTTCTTTCTCTGCCAACTCGTTTCTGAAAATATGAAATTGAGATTCTGCTTCATTCAAAATCCTTTCTTCATCTTCTTTCTGATGCATCAAATCTGATAATTCTTTATGCAGCAACTGAAGTTGGGAATCGGTTTCCAGCATTTGATTTCGTGTTTCCTCCAATTGAGTGCGGCTGTTCCCGGCCTGTGCTGTAAGGTCTTGCAGTTGACGGTTTTTAAATTCCAATTCCTGTTTCAAAGCCTGCACTTTGCTCTGTTGCCTTGTCAATTGCAAATCGGCTTCATGAAAAAATCTGTTTGAAGTATTAAACCTTTCTTCCGAAACAGAAAAGTCGGATTGAACCTGTTCCAAAACTTTTTCCTGTGAAGCGGTCTGAATCAGCAATTGTTCCAGTTTGCTCCGGGTATCGGTAATTCCTGACTGGGCCTGGCTAAGTTGCCGGTTTAAATCTTCGATCCTTTTTTCAGCCAGTTCGCCCTGTTGTTGTTGTGATTCCAGTTTGTTCTTTACCGCATTCACTTCATTTGTAACTGATATCAGTTCTCTCTGAAATTCCTGAATTTGCTTATCCTTCAGCATACCATTCAACTCGATGACACGCCGGGATTTTTCGGTGATGAGTGAATCAAGCGATTGGGTTTTCTTCTTCTGTTCTGCGATTTGAGAAGCGAGTTTTTCCAGGTTTTTTGCACGACCGATTTTCTTCCCTTCAAACAAACCCACACTTCCACCCGAAAGTGAATAATCACCTTTCACCATCCTGCCGGATTTTTCCAAAACTATTCCTGAAGCCTTCAGGAAAGAATCTTCATCTTCGGCAATACCTACATTGCTTAACAAATATTGAGCAAGCGGTTTATATTTTTCATCTACTTCAACCACGTCCAGGGCAGAAATCAATCCTTCATTCGCGTTTTTCTCCTCCTCACTTTTTTGAGGAAGTTCGTTCAAAATAAAAAACTTTGCCTTACCCTTTTTGTTGTTTTCAAGAAGAGTTATGGATTGCATTGCTTCAGTGCTGTCGGAAACAATATAATAATTCAGATAATTGTCAAGTAAATTTTCTACAGCGGCCCTGTATTCTTCTTTTACATAAAGAACATCGGAAAGCAGGGGTGCATCTTTTAACCAGGAAGCCTGATTATGCAAAAACTTTACGCTCTCAGGATATCCTTCCATTTTATCGACCAGGCTTTTCAGAAGGTCATGCTCATTTTGCTTTGCATCGAGGATCCTGTTTTCAGCATTCAGTTCATTTCTTTGATTTTCCAATGCAGACTGAGATTCCAAAATCTCCTGTTTCAGCGATTCATTCTGATTCCTCAAGTCCTCCAGTTCTTTTGTCTTTGCATCCAGAAGGTGCTGTTTTTCCCCAAGACTTTTTTCTAATTGAGAGCAAAGGTTTATTCTCTGTTCTTTTTCATCTTTGAGCAATGTAATACCTCTCTCAAGATTTGAAATGGAGGTATCGGCTACAGCTACAATCTTTTCTGCATCAAACCGGCTGCGTTGCAATTGCAGCAATTCATTGCGGCTTTCTTCAAGGCCTTTCCTCTTGTTTTCAAAATCAATCCGTTTTTCTTCGAGGGAATCTTTGTGTTTCTGGACTTCCATTATCTGCGAATCAAGTTTATTCCTTTCTTCTTCCAGTTGATTATTCGTAAAAGAAATGCTTTCGTTGATTCCTTTGAGTTGCCCCTCTGCTTTCAAAATAAAATCGTTCAGGCTTTGTTGTTTTTCTTTGAGATAGTTCATTCTCTGAGCGCTCAAATCTTCCTGCCCTTTTGCTGCATGCAGCTTGTTTGTAATTTCATTGAATGAAGTTTGCAAAGTATGCAATGCATTTTCTTTCCCGATAAAATCGACTTTGTCTTTTTCAATTTCAGCTTCTTTGCCTGCAATACCAGCTTCTAACTGTGTTTTCTTATCAGTTTCCGAATGTTGGGTTTGTGTCAATTCCTGATAGGTCAGATTAAAACCTTCGAGCGCCGCCTTGGCCAGTTCAATACTTGTTTCTTTATATTTCAGTTTTATTTCGAAATATTTCTCAGCTTTTTTTGCCTGATTTTCTAAAGATTTTAATTGATTGTTGATTTCAAATAACAAATCTTCTATCCTGGCGAGGTCATGTTCGGTAGATTCCAGTTTCAGGCGGGCTTCTCTTTTTCTCGTTTTATAAATCGTAATCCCCGCTGCCTGTTCCAGCATCCTGCGGCGGCTGTTGTCTTTATCTTTGATGATATCATCCACCATTCCCAATTCAATGATGGCATAACTGTCGGTGCTGATACCGGTATCCATAAACAGGTTGTGAATATCCTTTAACCGGCAACTCACATCATTCAACCTGTATTCACTATCCCCGTTTCTGAAATATTTTCGTGTAACTGTAACCGTATTGAATTCAGTGGGCAGAAGATTTCGGGTATTTTCAAAAGTCAGGCTCACCTCCGCCAGCCCACTTGCACTTCTGTTTTTGGAACCATTGAAAACAAGGCTGTCAAGGTTTTCACTCCTTAGCTGGCTGATCTTTTGTTCGCCGATTACCCAGCGGATGCTATCAATGATATTACTTTTGCCGCAACCATTTGGACCGATAATTCCGGTAATATCCTGATCGAAGCTCAGAATGGTTTTATCGGCAAAACTTTTAAACCCTTTAATTTCAAGACTCTTTAATCTCACAGATTCAATTTTTTTTATATAATACAGGCAGTCGGCCTTTAGCGGCAAATATAGATTTAAAAGTACTTGAAATGCCGTTCTGCACTCTAATACACTGCTAAATTATGCACACCTTTTTCACAGAAAAATACCGGGTAAGTACCTCGTAATTTTCACAATAAAGGTTCATTTGGTGAAATTAGAAAAAGCGGAACCGATCAGGTATTTTTTTGCCCTGATACATCAGTGAGATAGAAAGGAAATCATAAAAAAGGCCGAATAATCCAAATACAACAAAAAGATTTTTCTCATAATATGAGGAAATATATCTTTGAAAGATCCATCTTAAATCATTAAAATCTGGAAAATGAAAAAAATTCTGGTGCCGGTAGATTTCTCTGAAACAGCAGAAAATGCTGCGAACTTTGCTACCAATTTCCTAAAAGACAAAGCTCCTGACGCTCATCTCATTCTCTATCATGTTTACAGTTCAATAAATCTTCCTTCCATTTCTCCCAAAGATGAAGGTTCGCGCCAGAGAGTGAGTGAACATGCACTGGAAGGCCTGGCCAAAGACCTTACAGGAAACGGTTCTATCTTTATTTCCTGTGTAGCAGAGGCTGGTGGTTTTATTGAAAGCATCAGTGATTATGTGCTGGCAAATAAGATTGATCTGATCATCATGGGTATTACAGGCAGCAGCCGGATAGCCCAGGTTTTTATGGGTACTAACACGCTCAACGTGGTGAAAAGTGTGAATTGCCCGGTAATGATCATTCCTCCCGAAGCAAAATACAATGGATTGCACAAGGCTGTTTTCACTTCCGATTTTAAGGATGTTGCCAGAACCCATCCCTTTGAATCAATCAAAAAGATTCTCAACATGTTTAACCCGGAGCTCGATATTGTCAATGTGGATGAAGACCATTATGTTGAACTAACCAATGAATACAAGATTGAAAAAAAATCCATGGAAGACAATCTTGGAGAATTCCATCCCCAATACGCTTTCCTTCGTTCGTTCGATTTCCTTGATGGGATCAGCACTTTCGTCGAAAGCAGGGGAATCGATGTAATTATTACGTTGCCACGCAAACACGGATTGATGAGCCAGCTATTCAAAACAAGTCACACAAAAAAACTGGCCTATCACAGCAGTATCCCCATCATTGCCATACCGCAATGACAGTCATAGAACTTTTTGATTTTGGCAATATGCCTTAACTTGCCATTTTTACTGCCAATATCAGGTAAATAAGTTTTTTCATTTGAGTACTGACCTTTTTGTCTTCTCAAATTATATCTTGCCTTGTTGTCAAAGGTTTTTGAAAAAACAACCTGGTTCTCCCGGCGGGAAATATTGAAAATAGTTTTATGAAGAATATCAAAATCATCGAAGTTCCAAGCGAGATTGGTGCAGGAACCAGAGGTGCAAGCCTGGGTATAGAAGCCATCAAAGTTGCAGCCCTGGATTTTATGAGCAATTTTTTTGTCAATTTCCCTACAGAAAGAGTTGAGACAGAAAATAATCTTCTGTTTGAACCCATTTTTTCTCCTTACGCCAAAAGATTGCACGGCATTGTAAACATGGCCGAAAAAATCTCAAAATCGGTAAGCACCTGTATCAAAAATCAATTTTTCCCAATTGTAGTCAGTGGCGATCACAGTAACGCAATTGGCACTATTGCAGGAATAAAAATGGCCCTGCCAAAAAGTAAATTGGGAGTGATCTGGATAGATGCCCATGCCGACATGCATACACCTTATACCACACCATCAGGAAATGTACATGGTATGCCGCTGGCGGCAAGTATCGGCGAAGACAATCTCGAATCCAAGGTGCACGAACTGGATGAGAAAACCACCAAACAATGGGAACAGCTAAAAAATCTCGGGAAGATTAATCCAAAAGTTTCCGGAGAAGACATTGTATTTATTTCTCTGCGGGATTTTGAAAAAGAAGAAAAATTTCTTATCGACAAATATGGAATGAAGGTCATTACAACAAGTGAGGTAAGAAGAAAAGGAGTCGAAAATGTAGTGAGAAGTACATTTCGTTATCTGAATGACTGCACGCATATTTATGTAAGTTTTGATGTTGACAGCCTTGATTCAGGAATCAGCAAAGGCACCGGAACACCCGTAAGTAACGGATTGCGCGAAAGAGAGGCCGATGACCTGGTCAGCAAGCTGATGCAGAACAGAAAGATTTGCTGCTTTGAAGTGACCGAAGTAAATCCCACACTTGACAAGGAAAACCTGATGGCAGAAATAGCTTTTAATATTTTGCAAAGAAGTGTCAACGTACTTATGTTGAGTTGATACACCATTTGCTGTTCTTCATTAAACATCAGGAGGTTGATCTTTAGTATAGGTAAAAATCCTTGCGCCTGATTGAATAATCTTTTTAGCTGAGATTGTTGAATTAATTGTCAACGATTCCCTTTCTGTGATGATTAAGCAGCTTCATTTGCCTGAAAAAGGGTATATTGACCTCTCTCAGTAATCAAAACATTTACTTATGAAATCTTTTACCTTTCTTTTGCTATCTATATTTAGTTTAACCATGGCCTCAAATAAAGCAAAAAGCCAATCGTTGGATTCTATCTTTCCCGTTCGGGGATTGTGTATTGCAGCGCCTGCTCCCGCCAAAGTAGATTCCTTCATCACTTTTATCAAAGAAGAACTTGCGCCAAGACATATTAATACATTGATCCTGCGGGTGGATTTCAATTACAAATTTATTTCACATCCGGAATTGATCGATACCATGCCTCTTTCAAGAGCTAACGTAAAAAAACTGGTAAAAGAATGTAAGAAATACCACATCAGGCTCATCCCGCAAATCAATTTGTTGGGGCATCAATCGTGGCAAAGCCATCTCGGGAAATTGCTTGCTGTTTATCCTGAGTTTGATGAAACACCCTGGATCTCCATTCCTGAAAAATATCAGTGGCCAAACAGAGATGAACTATATTGTAAAAGCTATTGCCCGCTTCACCCAAAAGTTCATGATGTTGTATTTGCGCTGATAGATGAAATCTGCGAAGTTTTTGAATCAGACGCATTTCACGCGGGAATGGACGAAGTGTTTTATATCGGAACGGATTTGTGCCCAAGATGCCAGGGACACGATAAGGCAGAATTGTTTGCCGGAGAGGTCAGAAAATTACGCGACCACCTGGCTGAAACCGGCCGTGAGCTTTGGATTTGGGGAGACAGGTTGCTCGAAGGAAAAGTGTCGGGAATGGGCATGTGGGAAGCGAGTTACAACAACACCCACCGCGCTATCAACATGATTCCGAAAGATGTTTTTATCTGTGACTGGCATTATGAGCGTCCGGATAAAACTCCTGTAATTTTTGCTACAAAAGGATTTCGCGTGGCTACTGCACCCTGGCGTATCCCACAAGTTACCTCACGGCAGGTGGAAGATATGGCCACATTCAGAAATGAAGCAACTCCACAGGTGAAGAATAATTATAGCGGATTGATTCAAACCGTCTGGTCACACGCCATCATGTTCATCAGAGAGGCCAATCAATTCAAATCAGGAAATGGCGATACGACCGGACAATGTGCTTCTTTTGTCGCTATGACCCAGAAAATGGATGAGATTGCAAAAAACAATTCAATGACTAAATAAGTTTCAGGGAGATTTAATATCAGTTAAGATTTGAGTGGAAGATTGTTGAGCTTTTCTAAAAAAATTCAACTGTTTATTTTTAAGGTGAACCTCAGGAAATATTTAATTCTTGAGAATCATCCCTGCCAATGTCTAAAACTTCGATACGCCAACTTAAACCCAATACATGGTATATTTGCAGCCCTTAAAATTAAAAATTTAAAAGATCGGAAATGCCACTCAAAGCAGGAATTGTAGGGTTGCCCAATGTGGGAAAATCAACTTTGTTTAATGCAGTCAGCAACAGCGCCAAAGCACAGGCAAGTAATTACAGGTTTTGCACCATTGATCCCAATGTCGGACTGGTAAATGTGCCGGATGAAAGGCTCGACAAGCTTGCAGCGCTTGTAAACCCCGAAAGAATTGTACCGACACAAATTGAAATCGTCGATATAGCCGGGTTGGTAAAAGGTGCGAGCAAAGGTGAAGGTTTGGGAAATAAATTTCTTGCCAACATTCGTGAAGTAGATGCCATCATCCATGTGATCCGTTGCTTTGAAGATGCCAACATCCTCAGAGATGAAGGCCCGATTGATCCTATTTCTGATAAAGAGATTATTGAAACAGAACTTCAACTGAAGGATTTGGAAACCATTGATAAGAAAGTTTCCAAAATGGAAAAATTGGTCAAATCAGGGGATACCAAACTCAAACCGGAATATGATGTATTGCTGAAAGCAAAAGAACATTTGTCTCACGGAAAAAATATATTATCCCTTGCCGCAAACAAAGAAGAACAGGCATTGCTGAAAGAAAATTTCTTTTTAACCAACAAGCCCATTCTTTATGTGGCTAACGTTGACGAAGCATCCATGCACAGTGGAAATAAATTTTCAAAACTATTGGAAGATGCAGTGAAAAAAGAAGGCGCCGGAATCATCGTCATGTCAAATAATATCGAAGCCCAGATTGCCGAATTTGAAGATCCCGAAGAAAGAGCCGTTTTCATGGAAGAATATAAAATGACAGAGCCTGCTCTTGATCGTCTGATACACAGTGCTTATAATCTCCTCAACCTTTCTACCTATTTTACAGCAGGTCCGATGGAAGTACGGGCATGGACCATCAGCAAAGGATGGAAAGCGCCTCAGGCCGCAGGAGTCATCCACTCAGATTTTGAAAAGGGATTTATAAAAGCAGAAGTCATCAGTTACGATGACTTCATCAGGTATGGTTCTGAAACAGCTTGCCGTGAAAACGGTAAATTAAGAATCGAGGGTAAAGATTATACTGTTCAGGATGGTGATATCATGCACTTCAGATTTAACGTCTGAGACCAGATTCGCCAGTTACATCCAATCATTTAGCAGCACCTACTTCAAATATGTGTTGCATCCCCTGCTGAAAATGATAAGCGCTATAACAATAACTACTGCAAATATGATCGGGAAAATCCATCCCTTATTCTTTTTTTGTACAGAATCTGTCTGAACAGTTTCTACAACATGTTTATCATCTACACTGCCTTCTGACATGCCAAAAAGTGATCCTGCTTCTTTTATCCCCTCCGGAAGTTCACTCTTTGCTTTGTCTTTCAATCCGGTTATATAGCTATCCAATTGATCTGGAGTCAGGTTATTTTTACTCGCATGATCTCCCAGGTTTTTGAGCATTACCGACATTCCCAGCAGCATCAGCGGTCCGGCACTTTCATTTTTTATGCCGGAATATTTTGCAACGGCATGGTTAACTGCATTTTCATGTTTACCCAAAAGTTCAGAAATAATACCATTCTCAGCCAATTCATTGTGCAGGCTCGCCAGGTCCGGTTTTGGAGGCAGATAACTGACTGCACTTTTTGCCATGCTAAACACTGAACTCATCCCACCTTTGTCATTCTCAACGCGCTGAATGGCTGAAGCTGCTCCCAGGGGAATAATTGCAGAAAGCGCCTTGTCAACTGAACTGCTTTCTTCGTTTAAGGAAACCCCAATTTGTTGTTTAAACTCGGTCGTAAAATAATTTCTGACCTCTTTAAAAAAATCTGAATCCATTTTAGAAACTATTTAATGATTAATTAGTTGAATGTTTTAGTACACCTTTCAAATACATATTGATTTTAACACAAATGTAGTGCCCAATGCTACGCTTTGATAAAAAAAATTCCATTGGTAATGTTGAGAAATGAATAAAAACAAAACACCCGGCTTATCGCCGGGCATTTCTATCAAAGAAAAATTTCAAGTTTATTGCGGAAGCAATACCTTGTCAATTACATAATAGACACCATTGACAGCAGTGTTGTTCATGGAAACCGCATTTGCTGGTGCACCACTATATGGCTGGCCTCCCGGCGGGAAAGTTCCCATGCCTGTAAACGTAACTTTGAAAAAAGGAAATGAAGGGCTAACCATTGCGGAACTTACAAGAATACCCGGATGAATAATAACTGATGAATTTACCATTGTCGGATAAAATGTAGGTGTTAAAGCAAAATTATTGCTGAATACCCTGATGCTCGGTTGATATGCACCGGAACTATTTGAGGCAAGTAAATGATATGCCAGAATTCCTCTCACCGTTGACGCAGTCAGAACACTAAACAAATCCGGATTGCTAAATACAGCCGGTGATGAGGCTATGTTTATAGCCTGTGTCATTGCAGTAGTTGAATCCAATCCCAATCCGGAAAGGTAAGCAAAAACAGATCCTGTGATCAGTTGCTGAAAGGCTGCGTTATTGGGCACCAGGACTGTCATATTTGTTACAGCATATCCGAGCAGAAAATCAAAACTATTCAATCCGGTTTGGCCGCTGTCACCTCTTGCAATAGCCGCTTTAAAATAAGACAAATTAGGGTCGCTGTAAATCGCGTCTTTTAAAACTTTAGTTGGTGGGGCCACGATTGCAGCAGTCTTATGAAGTACTCCATTGATATAAGCAATATCCGGAGAAACCACCGGAATATTATTTATCCAAAATCCGTTTACCGTAGATGGGAAAGTTGTCATTTCAAGCTTGACGGGTGTCCCCGGCAATGTGCCGATATTCAATGACGTGGGCAATTGCATATTCGGAAATGCAGAATTTATTCCGGATTTGGAATATTGAATTCCGGGAACGATGGAATATTGTACAATTCCGCCAAGAGTGGCAACTGGCAATGAATTGACAACGGCAAGGGAGGGAATTCCCGAATTGCGGAATGCATTATTATCAGGAGCAAATACAGTAATCACACTGTTGGGATTACTTAACAGAGAGATCATTCCCGACTTGGTTGCTGCAGCGAGATAAAAGCTAAATGATGTATCTGAAGTGATACCCTGACCGATGGTCTGTGTGGCACCCGGATTGGCTGTAGTATAATTTATCGGTTGAGGTTGAGGCAATGATTTATTGCATGAACTTACAAAAGCAATCATCATTGCCGCAAGCATTAAATTACCGAAACGCAGGGAACAAATATTAGTATGTTTCATAATTTTCATTTTAATGATTATTAGAAAATGTTATAACCTACACCAACATAATACAATCCACCAATCGTCGCATTTCCAAATCCGTTCCGATAATATTGATTGAGAATATTGGTACCGCCTATTTTCAACAGAATTTTCTCTTTCGGCAATTTGTAACTGAATTGAGCATCCAGTGTGTTAAATGCCGGGATCTCTCCTGTTGCAAAATCACTTTCATAAAACACTTTGTCCTGCCATCTGTAAACGATATTGAATGCATATCTGTGTTCGAATCCAAATCCTGTATTTGAAAATGACAACCCTGCCCTCACTTTCGGTGCATTGAAATCTGCCAGGAATCCTTCGGGAACATTTTTCAAATCATCCCCCGATGTGGTGGCACCGATAGTGAAGTTCTTTGGCAACATATAAGTCAGGCTCAATCCGAAACCGTAGGTCTTCACATCTTCCGAAACGTTTTGAGGTATTGCATAAGTGGTAACCAAAGCCGGATTGCTCAGGTTAGCCTGCACCGTGGCAGGATTTGTAAATACACTCGGATCTCCATTTACAGATTGGGCATACACCGGCCGTGTAATGAAATCTTTATAAATTCCATAATATCCGTAAAGGTCAATCAGCAAACGTTTTTCTGCCAACAATCCTTTATATCCTCCTTCAAAAGAATTTACTGTTTCAGCCTTGAACTTACTCAATTTGACCGGCGTAGCATGCCCGCTCAACAAGGCATTGTCCACCAAATACACCGGATTGGTATCAAGGTGATAAAATTTGGTAAAGCTTTCCACGCCGCCAATCAGTGCTGTTCCTCCTCCAACACGAAGGTTGATATACTGTTGCTGTGTACTTCCAAAACGATAGGCTTGCTGGTATGAAAAACGCAGGTTGTTGTCCTGGGCAACTTTAATCACCAAAGACACTCTCGGTGTAAACCTGCCGGAAAAATTTTCATTTTTATCATATCTGCCACTTGCAATCAACGTAAGCCTGTCATTAGCAAATTTTCTGGTGGCCTGAATGTAGGCGCCAAATTCATTAATAGGTATTGTACCCGTTGAATCTGCAAACAATGTCCCTTCTGAATTCAGAACAAATCTTTTGTAATCGCCGCCAATCAATATGTTCGCAACAGAAGCTGTGTGCTGCGAAAGATCGTATTGGCCTTCTGCCACGTACAAATCTGTTCTGTCAACAAACAATCCTCCGCCTTTTGAAATTGGGATACTTCTCACTTTATTAAAAAGAGATTTGAACTGATCAGAACCCGGATCGGGCCTTCCCTGATCTGCAATCCCGCGTGCTGTATTATTTGCATCAATATATGATTGTCCGGCGATAATTGCATTCAGGAATGCCATTCCATATTGAGCATACCAGCCGTTCGATCCGCCACTGGGTTTCCACAATTCATTTGTCAATCGTGTGGTAACTGTTGCATTAAATGATTGTCCGGCATTTTCCTGGGTTGTATAAGCTCTGAGGAACCAATTCGGATTTATGAGTTCTGCTTTGTATTGTCCGATTTTCAAATTCAGCAAAGAATATCTGTCGCTTCCGGTATAAACCGTATTACCTGTTCCGAAATAACCAACCAGGTTAAAAGCTGTTTTTTGGGTCACTTTATAACTGATCATTCCGCTCATCTTCGCATTCAGCGTATTCGGATTTAAAATATCACTTTCTTTATAACCTGTTCTCGAAACCGGTATGGATGTGGGAAGCGAATTAATATAAGGAGCGTAAAAAGGAGCTGCAGCAGCCAACGGTTTCAACACGTTTGACATGATATCGGCTGTTGTTTCATCTCCATAAACATTGACACCGTCATAATTCGGATCTGTGCTTCTGGTTCCGGGAATCAATTTACCTGTCGTACCGGTACGGCTGTAATTACGGTAGTCGTTAGCCACCCAGTCTTTTGCCTGAATCAACTCACCGGTAATTTTGAAAGCGAATCTGTCGCTCACTTTCTTTGCCCAGCGGAAACTCCAGTCGTAATAAGCAGACGGGCGCCTGTCGGGATTATTTACATTCATTAATCCATTCTTCATGTCAAAAGAAAATCCCTGAAACTTAAATGGATCTTTACTGGTAATTATCAAAGCTCCGTTCATACCTCCCGGCCCATAAAGCGCGGAAGATGCTCCGGGCAACAATTCAACCCTGTCAACATCCAGTTGGGTAACACCGATTACACTTCCCACAGAGAAGTTGAGGCCCGGCGCCTGGTTGTCCATTCCATCCATAATCTGATTTAATCTCAGATTTCCACTCCCATTAAAACCTCTTGTACTCGGAGAAGAAAATGTCAGGGATGCATTTACCATATCCACTCCAGGTAAATTCCCGACCATATCATAATAGGAAGGTGTCGCGCTGTTGGCAATTTGCTTCTCATTAATTGTTTCAATAGTAACAGGCGACTCCATGATCCTTGACGGCATACGCGTTGCTGATACAACAATATCCTGACCGAGAATCGAAGCGGGTGTCAGTACCACGTCAATTTTCTGAGCCGCACTGCTGACCACTCTTTTTTGTGGTTCAAATCCGATAGAAGAAAAATTCAAAGTAACCGGAAATGATTGCTGGACTTTTAAAGTAAAATTTCCATTATCATCTGTAAATGTTCCTTCACCAGATCCACTTACAGTAACGGATACTGCCGGTACCGGCAATGCTGTACTTGCATTTGTGACAGTTCCATGTATTATCTGCTGAGAGAATACAGGGGAAATTATTAAACACAAAATGAAAGAAAGAATAGTTGATAATCCTTTTCTCATAACTTAAATTTTTGGTGAGTTCATGGCAATATAGGTTGTTTATCAAATAAAAAGCACATTTTGTTTATATTTTTTTAACCAAATATGTACAATCAGGCGTGAGTTAGTTTTTATCTACCGCCCTGATTATTTAATTGTCGATATTTGCTGTCACACTATATTTAAAATTAATGCATACAGAATCTATTATTAATCAGGTTGGTGCCTACCATGGCAAGGTCAGGGACGTTTATTTTCTGAAGAATAACTTAGTAGTGATGATAGCAAGTAACCGCATCAGTGCCTTCGATGTCATTCTTCCCAAACCCATCCCTTACAAAGGACAGATATTAACTCAGATTGCAACTTTCATGTTGCAGTTAACCAAGGATGTTTGCCCGAATTGGCTATTGGATCAGCCGGCGCCTAACGTCTCACTCGGATTAAGTTGCCAACCGGTCAAACTGGAAATGGTTATCCGCGGGAACCTGTCAGGCCATGCGTGGCGTACCTATCAGGAAGGTGGAAGGATTTTATGCGGAGTAAACCTGCCGGAAGGTTTAAAAGAAAATGATTTTTTACCCAATCCCATCATTACGCCGAGCACCAAAGCTGCAGAAGGGCATGATGAAGATATCAGTCGCGAAGAAATTCTTTCGAGAAATATAATTTCGGAAGAAGATTATGTCGTTCTTGAAAAATACACGTATGCACTTTTTGAAAAGGGAAAAGAATATGCCGCTTCACGTGGATTGATCCTGGCCGATACCAAATATGAATTTGGAAAGTACAACGGGAAAATTTATCTGATTGATGAAGTACATACGCCTGATAGTTCACGGTATTTTTATGCAGATGGCTTCGAAGAAAATCAGCAAAAAGGGACAAGGCAAAAGCAACTCAGCAAAGAATTTGTAAGGGAATGGCTGGTGGAAAATAATTTTATGGGTAAGAAAGGACAACAGGTTCCTGAAATGCCTGACGCAAGAATTCAGTCTATCCATAAACGTTATGTTGAACTTTACGAAACTCTTTTGGGCAAAACTTTTGTTCCTGAAGATGTTTCAGAATCAGAAACCATTGAAAGGATCAATCAGGCTATTCAAAGATTTTCCAAATAAAAAAATGAGGTTGCTTTAAAACAGGCAACCTCATCTTCATTTTCAGTTCTCTTTGGGATTATACAACTTCATCCTGCACTTTCTCATTTCTGAATACAACCGTTCCGTCAAATACATCCACCACCACAGGTTTGGTTTTATCTATACTCCCTTCAATTAACTTTTTACTCAGTTTATTGACAATTTGTTTTTGAATCAGCCGTTTCAATGGTCTTGCGCCAAACTGAGGATCAAATCCATTATCCACGAGATAATCCAGTGTATATTCTGTAAACTCAAGATTTACTCCGTTCCGCGTCAACTGTTGTTTCAATTCATTTAGCTGAATCCGGATAATTTCCCTGATCTCCGGTTTGAGAAGGGGCTGGAACATAATTATTTCATCAATCCTGTTCAAAAATTCAGGTTGCAATGTATCGCGAAGAAGTGCCATCACTTCAGCCTTTGTACTTTCCACGATTTCTTCACGGTTCTTGCTGGTGATATTATTAAAATTATTCTGGATAATGCTGCTTCCAAGATTGCTCGTCATAATTATGATGGTATTCTTGAAGTTCACCGTCCTGCCTTTGTTATCCGTCAATCTGCCATCATCAAGTACCTGCAACAAAATATTGAATACATCCGGATGGGCTTTTTCAATTTCATCCAGTAAAATCACACTGTAAGGTTTACGTCTGACAGCTTCCGTCAATTGACCGCCTTCTTCATATCCCACATATCCGGGAGGTGCACCTACCAGCCTGCTGACACTGTGTTTTTCCTGATATTCACTCATATCAATCCGGGTCATCATGCTGTCGTCATCAAAAAGATATTCCGCAAGTGCTTTCGCCAGTTCAGTTTTACCCACTCCCGTCGGACCCATAAAAATGAAAGAGCCAATCGGTTTATCGGGATCATGCAATCCGGCACTGCTCCGGCGTACAGCATCAGCCACAGCTTCAATGGCTTCATCCTGGCCCACTACCCTCTTATGCAACTCGTCTTCCAAATGCAAAAGTTTGTCTTTTTCACTTTGCATCATCTTGGCAACAGGTATTCCGGTCGACCTTGAAACACTTTCTGCTATATCTTCCGCATCAACATCTTCCTTAAGCAATCTCCGGTCGCTGCTCTGAGCCAGTTCTTCTGAATAATTTTCAATTAATTTTTCCTGTTCCTTCAACTTACCATAACGGATCTCGGCCACCTTCCCATAATCGCCCTCGCGTTCGGCCCGTTCGGCAGCTTGTTTCAAATTTTCCATTTCAGCTTTGGCATTCTGAACCTTTTCCACCAATTCTTTTTCCTGTTGCCATTTGGCTTTGAAGGTATCACGCTCCACCGCCAAGTTAGAAATTTCTGTATTCAATTGCTTCAATTCTTCTTCATCATTTTCTCTTTTGAGTGCTTCGCGTTCAATTTCAAGTTGCCTTACCTGACGTTCGAGTTTATCCAGTTCTTCCGGCATGCTGTTCATTTCAAGCCGCAACTTTGCTGCACTTTCATCTATCAAATCAATTGCTTTGTCCGGCAAAAACCGGTCTGTAATATATCTGTGAGAAAGTTCAACTGCTGCAATGATAGCTTCATCCTTAATCCTTACATGATGATACGTTTCATAGCGGTCTTTCAATCCTCTCAGGATTGAAATGGCATCTTCCACATTGGGCTCGTCAATCATTACACGCTGAAACCTTCTTTCAAGTGCTTTATCTTTTTCGAAAAATTTCTGATATTCATTCAGAGTTGTTGCACCAATAGCTCTCAAATCTCCTCGTGCCAATGCAGGTTTCAAAATATTAGCCGCATCCATGGCTCCTTCACCACCACCGGCGCCCACCAATGTATGGATTTCATCAATGAACAAAACAATTTCACCTCCGCTGTCAGAAACTTCTTTGATGACGGATTTCAATCTTTCCTCAAATTCGCCTTTGTATTTTGCACCCGCAATCAGCAGGCCCATATCCAGGGCAAAAATCACTTTCGACTTCAGGTTTTCCGGAACATCTCCACTGATAATTCGTCCGGCAAGGCCTTCGACAATAGCGGTTTTTCCGACACCTGGTTCACCTACCAAAATCGGATTATTCTTTGTTCTCCTGCTCAGGATATGCAAGGTCCTGCGGATTTCTTCATCTCTTCCGATTACCGGATCCAGTTTATTATTTCGTGCAAGTTCATTCAGGTTTCTTGCATATTTGTTCAATGCATTAAACTGCATATCGGAGGTTTGTGTATTTCCTGCTGCACCCTTTTTAAGATCCTTTATTGCGATAATTAAATCTTTTTCATTCAACCCTGCATCTTTCAAAATGGAGGCAGAATCATCATTTCCCTGAAGGATGCCTAACAGCAAATGTTCAACGCTGACGAATTCATCTCCGAAAGTTTTCAAAGAAGCCGTCGCCCGAAGTATTGCATTGTTCATATCCCTGCTGATCATCTGCGCCGGTTCTCCGTTCCCCATTTTGGGTAGCTTATTGATTACTTCATCCAGCTTGGTCTCTACAAACTTGATATTGATATTGTTCTTTTTCAATAAATAACCTATCGGACTGTCTTCGTCTTCGACCAAAACCTTTAATAAATGGCTTGTCTCAATGTTCGGGTTCTGTTGGTTAAAAGCCATTTGCTGCGCTTTCTGCAACACCTCCTGTGATTTGATTGTCAGATTGTTCGGATTCATAAAATAAATTTGAAAAACTCAAAAAAGCACCTCAAAGATTAATCCAAGATAACAGGAGGATAAGTTAAAGAAATTTTGTCGCAATTCTTTTAAAGATTATGACGCAAATGCAGGACAGCAAAGTATTTCCTGAAATTTTTTCATATCTTTTTAATCCGGGCCTCGTATCTGTCAACCCTACTTATTAACTTTACCATCAACCTTTTCGGCATGAAACCATTTTCTATTTTATTTTTTGTGATGTTGATGGGTATTGCACCGGGGAGCAGGGCTGGTATGGGCACACCCGATTTACCTTCGGACACCGTACACCTGAAAAAGCTGATGAAACAAATGGGCGACTACAATATATTTGAAATTCCCGGCTCGCTGGCTCATTCAACAGTTCAGACTGAAAGGTCAGAAAAAATGGCAAAGGAACTTTCACCATACGATCTGATGAAAATTTGTATGGAAAACTCAAATCCCATTGTCAGGTTGTATGCATTCATGAACCTTGCCAACCGTATGGATAATATTCCCATTGAAATTGTTCAAAAATTTAATAAAGACAGTACCCTGATTAACTTCAGAAATCCGAGAGGTGAAATAAAAAAGGTGCCCCTTTCTCAAATAGCCAACGGTTTCCTGAAATAAATTACAGGATAGCACTCAAACAAAACCAATTGCATGTTTAAAATTTTTCTTCATCATCAGTTACTCGAATTCTGGCGTGGCCGGAATAAAGCATCGGGAATCATCACCAAAGTACTGATGATTTTTATTATTCTTTATTTTCTTCTCGTAGCCATAGGATTGGGGTTTTTTATGAAGAGTTTTCTTACCAAACTTTTTCCGGGAAAAGATCCTGTCCTGGTTTTTAACGGTTTTATTCTTTATTATTTCCTTGCAGATTTTTTGATGAGAGTGCAATTGCAGGAATTACCCACTTTGAGTGTGAAGCCCTATCTCACGGTCAATCTTTCCAAAAAAACCATTATTAAATTTCTAAATCTCAGATCGTTTTTTACATTTTTTAATTTATTGCCCATTTTTATTTTCTTACCGTTTGTATTTATTTCCATTGCACCCATTTCAGGATCACTTAGTGCAATGGCCTACACCCTGATCGTTCTTTCACTGGCAATATTTAATAATTTTCTGATTTTATACATAAAACGAAAAGCCGGAAGCAACGGATTCATCATTCTGTTTGGCGTTGCAGCTATGCTGATACTTGCCGCACTCGATTATTTCAATATAATTTCAATCTCTCACATTTCCGGTTTATTATTCTCTTATATCAGCCACCACCCTCTCTGGTCTTTAATATTTATTTTACTTCCTGTCTCAATCGTAGGTATCAATTCAAAATACCTAAGAAATAATCTTTACCTGGAGGAAATATCAAAAAAAGAAGTAGCCAAAGTGTCCACGGATTATCCTTTTTTAAACCGGTTTGGACATACAGGGCGATTGGTTGCGCTGGAATTGAAACTCATTCTCCGCCACAAGAGAAGCAAGTCTGCTTTGACCATGAGTTTTCTTTTTGTTTTATACGGTTTACTTTTTTATAAAAAACAATTGATCGATAAAAACTCTTTCGGAAGTCTTCTTTTCGCTGCCATTTTTATGACCGGGATTTTTCAGATCGTTTATGGACAGTTTATGTATGCATGGCAAAGCAGCCACTTTGATGGGCTGTTGACTTCTCCTGTTACAGCGAAAGATTTTCTGAGAGCAAAATTTCTGATGTTTACACTGGCGGCAACACTGGTTACCATGGTCACCTTTTTTTATGGATTCATCAGTTGGAAATTAATCCTGCTCCATTTGTGTGTTTATCTGTACAATATCGGATTCGGCACCGTCATCGTTTTATACTTTGCATGCTACAATCGAAAGAGGCTCGATTTGACCAAAGCCGCAAGCTTCAATTGGCAGGGAGTTGGAGCAAGTCAATGGTTGTTGGGAATCCCATTATTGCTTATGCCATTTTTAATTTATCTCCCTTTTGGAATTTATGATTTGCCTTTCTGGGGAATTATTTCGATTGGATTGTTTGGCCTGATTACCCTCGCTATGCGGGAAATATGGCTGAATCTTTTGACCAGATTATTTATTAAACAACGATACAAAATAGCGGAAGGATTCCGCGAACACTGACAACATGCTTATAGAAATTAAAAACCTCAAAAAAATATACAATCAAAAAACGGTTGTGGACATTCCGTCGTTATCTATTAATGAAGGTGAGTTGATTGGACTCGTAGGAAATAACGGAGCCGGCAAGACCACTCTTTTCAGGTTATTTCTGGATTTAATCAGAGCCGACGAGGGTGTTGTATTGTCCAAAGGAAATGATGTTTCCAAAGATGACAATTGGAAATCTTACACAGGATCTTATCTCGATGAAGGATTCCTGATTGATTACCTGACACCCGAAGAGTATTTTCAATTCATTGCGGAAATCAATAACATTTCTCAATCAACTCTTGTTGAAAGAATCAAACCTTTCAAAGAAATATTCAATGATGAAGTTCTCAATAAAGGCAAATACATCCGTGACCTGAGCAAGGGAAATAAAAACAAAGTCGGTATTGCAGCGGCTATGCTGATTCAGCCCGAATTACTGATTCTTGATGAACCCTTTGCAAACCTGGATCCCACCACCCAAATACGCCTGAAAAAACTGATTTCAGAAATCAAGGCAAGGGATGTCACCATCATCATCAGCAGCCACGACCTCAACCATGTTACAGAGGTATGTGATCGCATTATTCTTCTCGAAAAAGGAATCGTTATCAAAGATTCCGAAAAGACAGAAGGTACATTGAAGGAATTGGAAAATTATTTTACGGTATAAACAAAACAATTGGCCTTATTTTCTTTAAATAACCAAATTCTTTTTTTACTTTTTAAATTGCAGCAACACGCTTGAGATTTTGGCAATACCTCTTCGCATCGACAACATCCAATTGACAGGATATAAAAATTATTCTGAAGCTGCATTTCAGTTTAATGAACGGCTTATCGGCATTTGTGGAAATAATGGCAAGGGCAAAACCAATTTGCTGGATGCTATTTATTACCTGTGTTTTACAAAAAGTTATTTTACCAGATTGGAAAATCTCAACATTCAATTTCAAAAAGAGGGATTCAGGCTGGAAGGTGTTTTCTATTCCAACGATACAACTGCCAACAAAGTGGTTTGTATTTACAGGCCCGGAAAGGGAAAAGAAATTTATCATAACGAATTGGCCTATGAAAAGTTTTCAAAACACATCGGCAAATTCCCTGCGGTTCTTATCGCTCCCAACGACAGTGCACTGATCACCGGCGGCAGTGAAGAAAGAAGAAAATACCTGGATACACTTCTTTCTCAAATCGACAATGACTACCTGAATCAACTGATTGTTTATACAAAATTACTGACCGAACGGAATGCTTTATTAAAATCAGAAGAAGCAAAATTTGAAACGGAAAATTTAGTTTTGCAAAGCATTGATGAACGGTTGATTCCGGTTGCAGAAACCCTGCACAGGTACCGGACAGCATTTTGCAAAAAACTTTTTCCCCGGATTTCTGCATTTTATAATCAGATTTCCGGTTCTGACGAAACCATCCAAATCCGTTATGAGAGCCAACTTTCTGAAAACCTTATCCGCAATCTTTTAAAGAAAAATCTTCACAGAGATCGGCTGCTGCAACGAACTACCGCAGGCATTCATAAAGACGATATTTTATTTGAATTCAATTCGAACCCGTTTAAAAATATTGCTTCGCAAGGCCAGAGAAAAAGCCTTTTGTTTGCCTGTCGCCTGGCAGAATTGGAAATTCTCAAAAATGAAATTGGAATCAATCCATTGTTGCTCCTCGATGATGTTTTTGAAAAACTGGATAAAAAAAGAATCAGGAATTTATTGGAATATATCTGCAACCAGAATAAAAGCCAGGTTTTTATTACCGACACAGATTCATCGCGGTTGAAAGAGGCCGTTTCTGAATTGGGAAAAAGTATTCAGATTATCCAATTGGATTAACTCGTGTACCTTTAATTCATGGAAATTTCATTAGGAGAAGCCATTTCTCAATTTCTCGACAAAAGCAGGTTGAAAGGAGGTATTCAATCCCTACAGATAAAAGATATCTGGGAAAATATCATGGGTAAAACGATCAGCAATTATACAAAGGATTTAAAAATTGTCAAGAGCACTTTATACATTGAAACAGATGTGGCCCCCCTCAAAAATGAACTACTTTATCAAAAAGAAAAAATTATTGAAAGGGTTAACGAACATTTTGGTAAAAAAGTGATTGAAGACGTAGTGATAAAGTAAATTCTAAAAATCTTTATTACGCTACATATATCGAATCGGATTTCTTCTGCTAAAACGGATATAGTTTTTGATGTTAAGCCAAAAGGCGAGAAAGAGATAAAAAATTACAGGTGACCCAAGTGTCAGAAAAGAAATATAGATAAAATAACGGCGGATAACTGATGTTGCTACGCCCATCCGTTCGCCAATGGCAGTACAAACACCGAAAACCTGCCATTCAATAAAACCTTTGAACCTGTTCATATTTAAATTTTATTGTTCAATTTTTTGAAGCCCGTCTTCAGGAAACGCCATTTTCCTCATCTCACAATCATCCTTAACGGCGGATAAAAATAATTTATTTTCCTTAATACGAAAATCGTAGGCAGCCTCGGTATCGTAATAGCACGGGCTAATTCCAAATAATTTAACGTAATAAATAGTGTCGCCGCTGACCCTGTATTTCATGGATTCCAGCACATCCCCGTTTTCGCTTAAAAGATTCATACTGTCTTTCGAAAAAACCAGGATACATTCCGCCGGGTCAGGCACATTAAAAGTTCCTTTCCATCGGGTATCGTTAAACTGGCCATAAGACAATGCAGAGGCAGCCATCAAAAGAAAAAATAAAAGGAGTTTCATTTTAAAAATTTAGATGAAAAATAAGCACTATGAAATTAATCAGAAAATTAATTTTAATCCTGAACTGTTTTTCTGAGTATCGCATTTCCAATGGTGCATTCCAGGCAACGCTTTTCATCGCAATAATTATTTTTCAAATGAATCAATGCCTGAGAGTCTGATGCATTTTCGTTTTTTACGTTCAGAGATTCGAACCCCCGTGTTATTTTATTTTTTTCGGGTGATAATCCCTCCAGCCAGTTCAAAGCCTTTTCTTTAAAACTCTCATCTCTATTATAAACACCATAGGCAAACATGATGGGGCAAATGGTGTTAATGATCATATTTTCCATCATTTGCCGGCCTAATGTTTTTTCTTTTTTTTCTTCACTGCTCTCATCGTCGAGACGGTAATGATAAAGCCAATAATCATTGGGCGATACTTTCAGAAGTTCAAAAAGTTCTTTCACATTATCCAGATCTTTCACATAGCTAAAGAGATGATTGCTTTTAATGATGAGCGAAGAAAGTTGTGCAAGACGAATCGTCGGGAAATTTGCAGGCCTCATCCGGCCAAAGAAAAGTGAGCCATCCACTTCAGTGAGGTCATACTTTTTTTTGTAAAAACGATATTCCTTTTGAAGTAACAAAGGGTATTTCCCGACAAAGTTTTCATTGAGTTGGTCTGCCTGGCCGAGGAGCATTGCCTCAATAGTGATTTGCTGATCCTTGTGGCGTGCAAGAATTTTTTGAGGAATGGTTTCTGCTATTTTTTGAAAAATTTCTCCATTGATTTTACCTCCAAAATTCGATGCTGTCATTCTCCACATAGTCTCATCCCAATGAACCCGGGTTTGTCCGAGTATTTCAAAAACCTTTTTTGTTTTGTATTCCAGTCTTTCAGCAGATAATCTGGATTTCCATGCGGTCCATTTAATTTCAGGCACCTGATCCAAAAACTTTTCGCACGCGATAAAAAACCCATTTTGTTTTTTTTCATTATCCAAAAGCTGTCTGTACCTCTCCAACAGAAGTTTTGCTACCCTGCTTTTCAATTCGAACGTTGGTAAAATTTGTCCGTTTATGTCATAGACATCTTCATCATGTTCCCAAACGACATGAAGAATGACATTCTTATAATTTACATCTTTCTGATGATTGTGCTGATTCCACTGTTTCGAAAAAACATGCAGCTCCACATTTCCCACCCAAACCGTATCATTGATCTGAATTCTTGCATCCAAAAAATCCGGCCCCTGGTCAAAGTTTTGTTTTCCCTGATAAAGAATTTTCAGCGAATCACCTTCGACTGTTTTCAGTTCATGATTGTTGTAATATCTGAACTTCCAAATATACTGCAGCAAGTCTTCTTTCATACGCAGCCGATTGTGGTCAGGAAGATACAAATTAAATCTCCATTCCGGAAAATAATCTCTTCTCACATTTTCATTACATCATTCTATAAAATCAAATAGCAAAACGAAATAACTGAAATCACAGTTTATTCCGGAAAAGAAAAAGGCGCTCAAGAGAGCGCCATAAACTGAAAAACCTTCCCACTTTAAAACTTTCTTGCTGGCCTGTCTGCCGATTTCTTTTCCAAAGTCCTTTCCTGCCGTATTGCCTGTCTTGTTTCCTGCCTCATTACCCTGGGTTCAGAAATCCTCTGTGGTTGCCTTTGTGGCTGTCTTTCCATTCTCTCAACTTGTTTTTCTTCCTGATTATTCTGAGGCTTCATTTGCCTTTGCGGAACAGGCCCCATTTGCCTCAATTCCGGATTATTTCTCCTCCAATTATTATAGGAACCATCATCTGCAGGTGTAAATTCTCTTTTCGGAAGATTGTTGCCGGGCTGAACCTGGACTGGGTTCCCGGGAATTTGAGCTGAACGGTTGCTTTGAGGTTCCATCTGTCTTTGTGGAACAGACTGCATCGGCCTTACTTCAGGATTATTTCTCTGTGAATTATTATAAACACCATCGTTGGCCGGAGTAAATTCTCTTCGCGGCAGATTGTTGCTCCGCTGAACCTGTTCCGGATTCACCGGAGTTTGCAATGAACGATTATTTTGAGTTTCCTGAAATTCCCTCTTGTTTGCATCAGTTGGATTTACAGCACTTCTGTCCACTGTTTGTTGCGACTGATTTCTTCCTGAACCCATATCAATTCCATTGTTTTGGAATTCATTTCCATTATTTTGCTGAGGCCTGTTGAATTCTCTTATTGGAGCAGTGACTACATTCGCTGGTCTGATGTTTGAATTATCCGATTGCCTTACTGCCGGCCTGTACATGGCGATCTGATTTCTTGTCAATTCCGGATTTCCCGGCGTATTCCTATCCACAATTCTGACCGGAGCTATTCTTTGATTTGTTTGTCTTTCCACATCCATTACCCTCGGCCCGGAATAATACCTGTTGCGCGAATCACCATAATAATTATTGATGATAGTTGTATTATTTATGATGGTCGTATTATAAGAACGATTCACAAAATAATGGCCCATTCTTGGGCTGTTAATATATCTTGATGGTACAAAGAACCAGTTTGCAGCCGGGATGGCGCCAAAGGAAATATTAATAGACATTCCTACACCCAATGGAGCCCAGCCATAATATCCTCCCCCACCTCTCCAGGCCACCCAGGCAGGTGCCCATTGATAACCGGGAACCCAGAGCCATCCATAGGCCGGTTCAAACATCCATCTTCCATAGTGGAATGGTGCCCAACCCCAATTGTAACCTGAAACCCACGTCCAGCCAACCTGCGTATAAATCCAATGCCCATTTGAATAATAAGGACGGAATCCGGTTTCATAAGGTGCCCAAACGTAACCATATCCCGGATAATTAAACCAATTTCCGTAGGGGCTTAATTCATCATAAAATTGCTGATAGGTTACTCCGTCTGATGGAGGCTCATAATAAGACTGGGCAAAATTCTTATTCGTTGTGCACGATGTCAGGATTGCCAGAAATCCTGCAATCAATATGATGTATGTTTTTTTCATTGTATTCTGCATTTGCTTCTTTAAGACGCTAAAATCATGGCAGAGTTCAGGTAATCAAAGTGATTTAACGGTTTATTAACCGGCAGTTTTTTCAGTAAAAACTGATTAAAAAACTGCTTTCAAAAATGATTAGGAAAAAAGATTTTTTAAGGTAGATTTGCAGCCCCTGCGGAGGTGGCGAAATTGGTAGACGCACTACTTTGAGGTGGTAGCGCCTTTAATCGGGCGTGGGAGTTCGAATCTCCTCTTCCGCACCAACCATAAAGCCCGCGAATCTTTCCGGGCTTTTATATTTTCCTTATTTATTCAGGGTTTGCTTTAAACCTTTCTGATGAAGTTAAAAATTGCAGACCTTTGCGACCTCTTTTTTAAACCTTTTTTAAATGCAGATACAAGTATTGAAGTCAAAAATCCATCGGGCTGTTATTACAGAAGCCAACATTGATTATATCGGCAGCCTGACACTGGATGGTGATTTGATGGACGCAGCAGGGATGATGGAAAATGAAAAAGTTCAGATTGTCAATGTAAACAATGGTGAAAGGCTCGAGACTTATTTAATAAGAGGAGTGCCTGGCAGCAGCGTTTGTTGTTTAAATGGCCCTGCTGCCCGCAGGGGTATGGTGGGTGATATTGTCATCATCATTTCCTACGGAATTCTAACCATAGAAGAAGCTCAGCAATATTCTCCCAGGATCGTTTATCCCAAAGCAGGAAATAAACTTTAGACCTGATTCGATCAATTCTTACAGCGGATCAACATCTGCTACAATAGAAACATTCCGGAATTCCCTGATGGATTTTAAAAGATCTATCTGGTTTCTGATTACGGCTTTTTGCTGCTGAAGTTTATGCCTGTCGGGAGGAAGTTTAAGAGTTATATCTCTGAGATACTGATTCCTGATTCTTCCAATAACCGGAACAGCCGGACCAAGTACATTCTTAAAATTTGTCTTTAATTGGGAGGCGAGCGATTCAGCAGCTTCGGCTGCCACATCAGCTTTCTTATGTTTTAAAGTGATTTGCAAGAGCCTGCTGAAAGGCGGATAAAAAAACAAGTCGCGATAATGAAGTTCACTTTCGAAAAACGATTCATAATTGTGATGTTTTACCCAGAGCAATACCGGATGTTCGGTTTGGGTTGCCTGAATCAGAACGGTCGCATCACCGGCCTTTCTGCCTGCCCGCCCACTCACCTGCTCCATCAGTTGAAAAGCACGTTCATTTACTCTGAAATCTGCAAAATTGAGCAATCCATCCGCATCCAAAATCCCGATCAGCATTACATTTTCAAAATCAAGGCCCTTCACCACCATTTGAGTTCCTACCAAAATATCAATCCTTTGGTCTTCAAATAACCGGATCAATTGGTCATGTGCATATTTCCCTCTCACGGCATCCACATCCATTCGCGCAATTTTTTCTGTGGGGAAATGCTCAACCAATTCCTCTTCCACTTTTTCAGTACCGAAATTTTTTTCAAGCCAGTTGGTACTTCCGCACGCGGGGCATTGCACCATTCGGGAATACACCGTTCCGCAATAATGGCAATGCAATTTGTTGGAAGATTTGTGAAGGGTAAGACTCACATCACACTGCGTACATTTTGGAATGTAACCACAAGTACCACAAATCAGAAAGGGGCTATATCCCCTTCTGTTCTGAAACAAAATGACCTGTTTGTGAGATTCAAGTGTGGTTTTCATTGCAGAAAGTAAAGCCGGCGAAAGCATCACTTTTCTTTTGCCCGGGTTCATTACCGTTTTAAGGTCGATAATTTTTATTTCCGGTAAAACAGCTTGGCCATACCGCTCATTCAACCTGACCAATGTATATTTCTCTTTTTTGACATTATAAAAACTCTCAAGCGATGGGGTGGCCGTTCCCAAAATAACATTTGCCTTGAACAATGAAGCATAGTAAATAGCCGTGTCACGTGCATTGTACCTCGGGGCCGGATCCTGCTGTTTGAAGGATGAATCCTGCTCTTCATCAATAATCACAAGATTCAATTCGGTGAAGGGTAGAAAGAGCGCCGACCTTGCACCCACCACCACATTCACTTCTTTATTTTTTACTTTATTCCAAATCTCAATTCGTTCCTTAGGGCTAAACTTCGAATGATAAATGGCCACATATCCGCCAAAATCTTTTTGAAGTTTTCTGATTATCTGTGAAGTAAGACTGATCTCCGGTAGAAGGTAAAGCGCTTGTTTTCCTTCTGAAATTATTTTTTCAATTTGCTTCATGTACAACATGGTCTTACCGCTTCCGGTAACCCCATACAACAAACAAATTTTCTTTTGTTGAAAAGCTAATTCAATTTCCTTGTGTGCTTGTTGTTGCGATTCACTTAAAACAAAAGAGGAATGATTTATTTTTTGAAGAGCCGGCAACCTGTCGACCGGTTTCTTTTGCACATACAACACGTTTTTATCTGTCAACCCTTTCAGTTGTGCAACAGAAGCACCGGCTTTTTTAAGAAGTTCTTTTTGCGAAACCTCACCTTTTGTTTTTGAAAAATGGAGAAATGAAAGCAATAATTCCAATTGTTTGGGCGCCCTTGAAAGTGTATCCATAAGTTCATTCATGGATTGATCATTATCCAGTCCGGGATTCAGATAAACAAAATTTTCTATCTTTTCTTTATACACAGAATCCAATTCTTCAAATACAAAACATACTTTTTTATCGGAAAGTTTCCTGACCAATGGAAATACCTGAATCCGGTTCGATAAATCTTTTACCTCTGATAATTTCAATTCTTTTTTTAAAAACAATGCTTCGGCAATGATATATTCCTCATCATTCAGGTCAGAAAAATCATCTCCATATTCTTCATTGAAATAAATAATAGATTCACTGCTCAATTTAAGGTGCGACGGAAGTGCGGCATTCATCACTTCACCTTCACTGCACATATAATATTCACTCATCCAGTTCCACAACTGCAACTGCTGTTCAAAAACGATCGGCTCGGTATCTATGACACTCAAAATATCCTTTGTCGGGAAAGAAGGTTTTTCAACAAAACGTTTAATAATACCCGAATACTTTTTTTGTTTACCAAATACAACCTCAACCCTGCACCCGACCATTACCTCGTTTTGTAAATTTTCAGGAATAGAATAAGTATAGGTAAATGGTAAGGCAAGCGGAAGAATTATTTCTGCATATTCTCTTCTTTCATCCGCAAAACCCATTTCGATATCATTCATTCCTGCAAATTTAAATCACATTCAAAGTGTCATTGATAAATATAATACAAAGAGCATGAAACAAATTTTTAAGGATACCTGAATATTCCGAAAGCAGGGAAGTAAAATTATTCTTTCCGAGAATATCAATTCTTTTCAAAGGCTTTTTTACCAGAAAATTCAGATATAAACAGGATCAAATGGCAAAAGGAATCTTTTATTTGACCCATGAGGGATTGAGTTTTTTCAAACCTTCTTCCATAATTTCCCTGACTCTGATCTTCAACTCTTCCACACTCTCATTTTCTTTCATCGTCACCGGATTAAGGCGAATGGCCCTGCATTTCCCGGGAGTCAAAGAGAAAATGCTTTTATAATTCATCCGGTCATAAGTATCAGGAAAAAGAATAGGAACTATGGGCTTTTTCATTTCAGCTGCAATACGAAATGCGCCATCATAAAATTTTTTCAGAGGCTCATGGGTCATATTGAATGTTCCTTCAGGACAAATAAAAATTGAAACATTTTTCTCCAGAAGCTCTTTCAACTCATTCACACTTTGCTTTCTGTTCATCGGATCATCTCTAAAAACTGATACTGTTCCCATTTTATAAATAAATCCGAAAACCGGAATGCGCCCCATTTCTGCTTTCCCGAGCATTCTTACAGAATGATTTCCGGTTGCCAGCAACATCATTGGAATATCCAGATAGGAAATGTGATTGCAAACAAAAATATAAGGCTGGTCTCTTTCTAATTTTTTGGTTGATGAAAAACGGTAACGGATACCGGTAAAAAAGAAAAATATTCTTGCCCACCATCTCGAAGAAGAAATTACCAGATTGCCGTCGAAAGGGAACCGCAAGAAAAATGCAACGATAAAAAATGGCAGGAGGGCAAACATCCAAATTAAAAAAATAAGAAAAGCATAAGCGCTGAATATGCCTGTAGCCAGTCTTTTGATCATTTTGTTTTCAGCTGATTATTTCTTTGCTGAAGTCTTTTTCTTACCTGCAGCCTTCGTGGTTTTCCTTTTTGTCGTTTTCTTGCCGGCGAATATAGCAGGGTCCTGTTTTGTAATCAGGGCTTTGACTTCTTCAAGTTTCAATTTAGCCAATTCTTCCGGCAAATATTTTTCACCGTTTTCTTTCGATGGTATTTTAACAATCTTCTTTCCAACCTTAAATATCGGACCCCATCTTGCATTCTCAATGCTAATCTTTTCTTCAGCCCATTGCTGAATGAACCGCGTTGATTCTTTCTCAACTTTCTTTTGGATCAGTTCTTCAATGGATTGCTGATCCAGATTTTCAAAGTCATAAGCTTTCGGGACATTCACAAATAAATCATTCCATTTCAGGTAGGGGCCAAATCTTCCTTTTCCTTTTGTGACGGGCAATCCCTGATAAGTTGCAACGGGCGCAACTTCTTTTTGTTTTCCCCTGATCAGTTCTTCCGCGCCGTTCAAATCCATGTTCATTGGATCAGCACCTTTCGGAAGTGAAACAAACATTTCTCCCCATTTTACGTAAGGACCAAAACGGCCTACATTCACCGAAACTTCCTTTCCTTCAAACTCTCCCAAAACCGCGGGCAGTTTGAATAAATCCAATGCCTCATCCAGGGAAATGGTTTCTATGCTTTGATTCGGTTTTAATCTTGCAAACCTGGGTTTCTCCTCATCTTCTGCTGTTCCAATCTGAACCATCGGGCCATATCTGCCCATCCTTGCAAAAACCGGTTTCCCTGTCTTTGGTTCCGCACCTAATTCCCTTTCTCCCTTGGCACGTTCAGCAGTTTCCAGGGCATGTTCAACGGAAAGATGAAACGGCTGATAAAAATCAGCAACCATTTTGTTCCATTGAACCCTTCCTTCGGCAATTTTATCAAATTCTTCTTCAATATTGGCCGTAAAAGAATAATCCATCACGCGGTCAAAATATTGGTTCAGAAAATCCGTGACTACAAACCCGAGATCGGTGGGAAATAATTTTGCTTTTTCTGCACCTGTATTTTCAGATGATTTTACTTTTACTATTTTACCCGATTTATCAAGGGTAATAATTCTAAATTCTCTGCGGATACCTTCTTTGTTTCCCTTCACCACATAATTTCTTTTCATGATAGTACTGATGGTTGGGGCATAAGTACTCGGCCTTCCGATTCCCAATTCCTCCAGTTTCTTTACCAGGCTTGCTTCTGTATATCTCGGAGCATGTTTGGTAAATTTTTCTGTAGCAGTCATATTTATAAAATCAACCTGTTGACCTGCTTTAAGAGAGGGCAGGCGGCTTTCCATTCCGGCTATCGCTTTTTCCTCATCATCTTCGTCGCTGCTTTCATAATACACTTTTAGGAAACCATCGAATACCAATACCTCACCGGTCGCAACCAATTCGGCCTTATTTGTAGATATTTCAATGTTGGCAACCGTCCGTTCGATTTCTGCATCACTCATCTGACAGGCAATGGTTCTCTTCCAAATCAAATCATAAAGCTTCCCTGTTTCAGGATCTGAAACCTGCTCCGTATCCATGTCTGTCGGGCGGATGGCTTCATGGGCTTCCTGAGCGCTTTCGCTCCTCGTTTTATAATTTCTGAGTTGATGATATTTCTCTCCGTAATTTTTATAAATAGCTTCTCTGATTTGCGATTTTGCAGTCTGGCTCAGATTTACGCTGTCGGTACGCATATAAGTAATCTTACCACTTTCGTACAGCTTCTGGGCAATCCGCATGGTTTTGCTTACCCCATATCCTAATTTTCTGCTTGCTTCCTGTTGAAGTGTGGAAGTTGTAAAAGGAGCAGCAGGAGTTCTTTTTCCGGGTTTTACAACAATATCCTTTACTGTGTAATCAGCTCCTTTGCAGGATTCAAGAAAACCCGAAGCGCTTTGTTCATTATGTGTACTATTATCGAAAGCGCTAAAAACAAGGTTCTTATTTCCGCTATCGGGTGCTGAAAGCCGTGCTTCAATTTTAAAACTTCCTTCGGGAATAAATTGATTGATCTCTCTTTCACGTTCCACAATCAACCTGACGGCCACACTCTGAACACGCCCGGCACTAAGCCCTCCGCGCATTCCGACTTTTCTCCACAAAACCGGTGAAAGTTCAAATCCCACCAATCGATCCAAAACCCTGCGGGCCTGCTGGCTATTTACCAGATTCATATCAATCGATCGCGGATTCTGCACAGCAGAAGTAATGGCGGGTTTGGTTATTTCGTGAAAAACAATTCTCGGGGTTTTATCAACATCGAGGCCAAGCACTTCGGCCAGATGCCAGCTTATGCTTTCTCCCTCCCTGTCCTCATCTGACCCGAGCCAGACTTTTTCCACCTGGGCGCTTGTTTGTTTTAATTCTTTGACCACCTTTTGCTTCTCTGCCGGAATGATATACCGGGGTTTAAAATTGTTTTTGATATCAATACCCATATCATCTTTTTCAAGATCGCGGATATGCCCAAAACAACTCTTTACCACAAAATCACCACCTAATATTTTTTCGATGGTCTTTGCTTTTGCAGGCGATTCTACTATCAATAAATTCTTCTTTGCCATAACATTTCATAAACGCTACTTTACTATTTTTAATTTGAAAAAAAAGTTGTAGCAAGGCTGCAATATTAATTTAAAATTCAAAAATCAAATTTTAAAGACCTGAAAGCTATATGCCAAAATACCATTTTGATTAGAAATAATTTAATCAACTTTCGTAAAGTTGTTTGGCTAACTAATTAACTTTATTGTTCATTAACTCAACAATTTATAAAGAAGTCAGGGCGTTTTATCAGATATGACAAAGACGTCTTTGAGAGGCTTAATTATTAATTTGTATGCATAAGATTGTATTGATTGGCTCGGGTAATGCAGCAACTGTTCTTGGCAGGCTAATGAAAAAGCAGGGACATGAGATTGTTCAGGTTGTAAGTCGTAACCTGGAAAATGCAAGGATTTTGGCAAATGAACTGGGCGCTTATTCTGAGCCGCTCACTGCGCCTTCCTTTGCAGAGGCAGATATATATATTATTTCAGTACTGGATCAGGCCATAGGAAGTATGGAAAAATATGAGGCTTTGCGCGGAAAATTTGTTGTGCATACGGCAGGAAGTGTTTCTATAAATGCACTCGCAAATATATCAGACAGGTATGGAGTTTTATATCCTTTGCAAACCCTGAGCAAATTTGTAGATCATATCCCTGAAATACCCTTTATGGTGGATGGGAATAATGCTGATACCATCGATACGCTCATACAATTTGCAAGGACACTCTCGTCAAAAGTCAGTTATGCCAACGACAACCAGAGAATGGGATACCACATTGCTGCCGTCTTTGCAACCAATTTCTCAAATCACATGTTTGCACTGGCAGAAATTTATTGCCAAAGGGAAAATATAGATTTCAAAATGATGCATCCCCTTATCGAAGAAATTTGTACGAAAGTAAAATTGTATTCTCCCTATCTGACACAGACCGGGCCGGCTATGCGTGATGATTCGTTTACGATGGGCAAACACCTGGAAATGCTCAGCCGGTATCCTGAGTTAAAATACATGTACATCAAGCTCACGGAAAATATTATTAAAATTCACGGAAAGCGATAATCCGTCTTTTCCTTCAATAGTTGTTAGTTTTGCCATTATTCTATGGCAATGTCAGATCCAGAAAAAGTTACCTGCCTGCACAAGTTGAAAGATATACACACTTTCGTTTTCGATATGGATGGGGTACTCACCAATGGAAAATTATTCATATCAAATAGTGAAGAATGGTTCAGGACAATGAGTGTAAAGGATGGTTACGCCTTGCAATTGGCAATCAAAAAGGGATACCGGATCCTGGTTCTTTCGGGCAGTGATGCTCCTTCAGTAAAGAAAAGAATGGAGAAGCTTGGAGTCAACAATGTTTTTTTTAAAGTGAAGGACAAGAAAACTTTTCTTGAAAACTTTTTCAAAGAAAATAATATTTTCCCTGAGAATGTCCTTTACATGGGCGACGATATCCCCGATGCCGAAGCAATGGCGTACTGCGGAATTGCAGCATGTCCTGCCGACTCTGTTTCCGAAATCATAGACATATCTGAGTATATCTCGCCATCCATGGGAGGCGAAGGTTGCGTCAGAGATGTAATAGAAAAGGTTATGAAGATCCATGGGAAATGGAACCACAATTCGGAAATCACCTCTACCTAAATTTTCACAGATATGAAACGGGTAGTACATTTTTTTCAATTGATCAGATGGTCCAATCTCTTGTTCATTGCGATTACCCAATTATTATTTTACTTCAGCATTTTCAATTTTTCTTACGCTTTTTTTGGAATTGCTCCCGAAAAGGGAAAATTAGATCTTGAAACTTTTTATCCGATTCTATTTGCATCTCTCTGCATTGCCGCAGCAGGCTACATTATCAACGATTATTTTGATGTTGAAATAGACAGGATCAATAAATCAGGCAACGTTTTAATAGGCAAGGTTTTTAATAATCAAATTGCGCTTTGGTTATATGCGCTTTTAACTTTGGCAGGATTAATTTTTACCGTGTTGGCAGCGTTTCACTTAAATAATTTTTTCATTTTTATTTTTAATTCGCTTGCTGTTTTGCTGCTCTTTTTATATTCCAGAATATTCAAAAGAAAATTTCTTACAGGAAATATCGTAGTATCTGCACTTACCGCATGGACCCTATTTATTTTCCCGGTTGCAGAATACAACCCCGGCTCCCTCAACAATCAGCCATTCCAATTGATTCTGAAATTTGCTTTAATCTACGGACTTTTTGCATTTATCATTTCGCTCATCCGGGAAGTTATAAAAGACATGGAAGATACGGAGGGAGATAAAAATTACGATTGCACAACACTTCCGATTGTCATGGGAATTAAGGCAGCCAAAGCTTACAGCACTTTATTAATTCTGATACTATCCATATTATTGTCATTCCTCATCGGTTATATTTCACAAAACGGATGGTGGAACCTTGCAGTTTACGGTGTGTTTTTTATATTATTTCCGCTGATATTTATTTTGAAAAAATTGCAGTCTGCCACCACCTCAAAGGATTTTGGTTTTTTAAGCAAATCCGTAAAATTCATTATGCTGACCGGTATTTTATCCATGACTTTCTTTTTATTTTTCAAATGAACCAACTAATCTTAGCATCCGCTTCTGCACGGCGGGCACAATTATTACAACTTGCCGGACTCTCATTTAAAGTTGTCGCATCGCACGTTTCTGAAGAATTTGACAACCATATTTTGCCTGAAAAAGTTGTTGAAAACCTGGCAGAAAGAAAAGCCGATGCCGTTTTTCAGCAGAATCAGAAAATCAACTCCGGTTTTATTTTAGCAGCCGATACCATTGTGGTGATTGAAAATGAAATTCTCAATAAGCCCTCCGGTTATGAGGAAGGGGCTCAGATGTTGAAAAAATTATCCGGAAAAACACACAAGGTCATCACCGGCGTTTGTATCATTCATAAAAGTCAAAAAGAAATTTTTTCAGAAACAACATTCGTGGAGTTTTATCCACTTTCAGATTCTCAGATTGATTATTACATCAAAAAATACAAACCTTTTGACAAAGCGGGTGGTTATGCAATTCAGGAATGGATCGGAGTCACAGGTATAAAATCCATCCGGGGAGATTATTACAATGTCATGGGATTGCCGGTAGGGAGAATAATTCAAAAACTTCAACAGATGAATTTTCCATTTCCTTTTTCAATTTGAGAACGTATTTCTTAGTTATCCGGGAATATTTTTTTAAGGATGCCAGCCATCTTCCTCACTTCATCTTCAGAAACAGAAGTGTATTCGATATTTTCATTCATCTCCGGATTTGTATAATTCATTTCAGATTTTCTTTTCATGGAAGCTGAACTATGGATTTCCGTTACACCGGTTTCTTCCAATATTCTTTGCATATTGCCTGCCCTCACTCCGGATCCGGGCATAATAATGATATCACCATTTGCTTTTTTTTGCAATATTTTAATCATCTCCAACCCCTCTTCCACTGTGGGTTTGAGCCCTGACGTAAGGATGCGTTCACAACCGGTTGAAATTACATCCCCAAGTGATTTCACCGGATCGCTAACTCTGTCGAAGGCTCTGTGAAAAGTAGCTCCCAACGGATAAGCGAATTCAACCAACTGAGCACACCGGTCTTTATCTATACTTCCATCTTTATTTAATATTCCAATAACTACTCCGTCAGCGCCCAGTTTTTTAATACAATCAATTTCATAGAGCATCATTTCAAACTCTTCGGGCGAATAAAGAAAATCCCCGCCTCTTGGCCTCACCATTACATAGAGAGGAATATGGAGGACTTTCCTTGCAGATTTTATAAGTCCAAAGGATGGAGAAGTTCCTCCCTCCCCTGGTGATGTACAAAGTTCTATTCTGCCTGCACCCGCTTCCTGAGCAGCAATACAACTTTCTATGTTAAACCCGATAATTTCTAAAACATGATTCATTTAATCAAGATTTAAACTCAATTCAAAAACTCTTGAATCCACTATTATGTACTTGCCCCGTATCTAAATCCGGGAATTTGAAATCCGCCACTGCAGACAAACTCCGAAACTCTGAACTTGAAACCCGGAACCCTAAACCCTAAACTTTAAACTCTAAACCACCAAACTCACCTATGTTACCCCATAATCATAAATATAATCCGCCGGAATAATCTTTTCCTCATTATTGCTCTTCACCGAAATCACAAAACCCTTCTGCACGGCAAAAGCTCCATAGTTTCCCATTTTATCGAGAGCCAGAAATCCTACCTGAAACCCTTTTGCTCTTTCCGGGTCGCGATTCACGATCCGCTCCACTGCTTTTCGGCATGCCATCCCGGGCGAATAACCCATGCGCATAAATTCTACCACCAAATGAGTACCGCAAACGCGGATAACTTCTTCTCCCAATCCGCTGGATGTGGCAGCCCCCACTTCATTATCTACGAACAATCCTGCACCGATAATCGGACTGTCGCCCACTCTTCCGTGCATCTTGAATCCCATTCCGCTCGTAGTCACTGCTCCGCTCATATTCCCGTCTGCACCCATTGCCACAATGCCCATGGTATCATGGTTGGGAGTGCCGTCATCAAGATAAGCCGGGGCAAAAGGCCCGTTTCCTGCATCCTTATTTTCAATATTGATTTCCGGCTTGTACTGACTCTTTTTCAACCATTCCTCGTACGCCTTCTTTGCAGGTTCAGACAAAGTTTGTGGCTCCAGTGCAAATCCGTTTTTTAATGCAAATTCCTGAGCTCCTTTGCCGACAATCAACACGTGAGGTGTGAGTTCCATCACTTTTCGCGCAACCGAAACCGGGTGCTTTATACGCTGAATGGCAGCCACGGCACCGCAGTTGGCATGTTCATCCATAATGGAACTATCGAGCGATACAATTCCGTCTCTGTCAGGGTTTGCACCGAGTCCAACACAGCAATTCTGCTGATCTTCCATCCATCTGGCGCCACTTTCTACGGCATCCAGCGCCCGACCGTTATTGCCCAGAATCTTCCACGCTTCCTGGTTTACCCTTTTCCCGTCTGCCCATGTGGAAACGATGATGGGTTTTACCGGAGTTTTGTTTCTGACTGATTTTACTGTAAATGCGGGTACCGACAAAGAACTGAGTTGGATGAATCTTCTTCTTTTCATAATTCAAAAGTAACAGAAAAAATTTCGTTGTTTAACCAAATTATTTAGTAATCATTTTGCTAATAGTATTAGCTTTGTACCCGGAAAATCATCCGGACATGTACCTCAATTGTAAAACATATTTCAGTTTCCGCTACGGCTCCATCTCCACATCACAACTGGTAAAGGCAGCCTCAGATTTGGGCATCACTTCCCTGGCTATTACCAATATCAATAATACCTGTGATGTGTGGGATTTCGTTAAGGGTTGCAACGCCGCAGGCATCAAACCGGTAGCAGGAGTTGAAATCCGCAATGGAGATGATTGCCTGTATGTCTTAATCGCCGCCAACAACCGCGGATTGGCCTGCATCAACCGTTTCCTCTCTGAACACCTGTTGTGCAAACAGCCTTTTCCCGATTTTTCAGCAGTTACCCCGGGTATATTTGAAAACACCGGTGATGGGTATATTATTTATCCGCCCGGCAAGAAAAAACCAGAATTGCTTTCAGAAAACGAACGCATCGGCATTCGCCCTTCAGAAGTGCACAAACTTTTGCAATTACCGGTAGAAAAATATTCTTCACGATTCGTGGTGCTTCAGCCCGTTACTTTTCTCAACCGCCAGGGATACAATATACACAGGCTGTTGCGCTCCATAGACCAAAACACGTTGCTCTCTAAACTGTCTGCCAATACCGTTTGCAAAGAAGATGAAATCCTGCTGCCACCGTCTGAAATACTCAAAGTATTCCGGAACTATCCGCAGATCATTGTCAATACCTATCAATTGATTGATTCATGCCACATCGGGATGGATTTCAGAACAGACAAAAACAAAAAAGTATTCAGCGCTTCGCCCGAAGACGACCGCATTTTGCTTGAAAAACTGACAGAGGACGGCTTTTCATTCCGTTACGGAAATAATGACATCGCCCGCAAACGCGTAAGAAAGGAACTGGACATTATCAACAAACTCGGATTCAATGCTTATTTTCTGATTACGTGGGATATCATCCGCTATGCTCAGTCGCGCGGTTTCTATTATGTGGGCAGGGGGAGCGGTGCAAATTCCATTGTAGCTTACTGCCTGCAGATTACTGATGTGGACCCGATAGAACTGGATTTGTATTTTGAGCGGTTTTTAAATCCTTACCGTACCTCGCCCCCAGACTTTGACCTGGACTTTTCATGGCTTGACAGAGATGAAGTGATTGATTACGTTTTCAAACGTTACGGGAAAAACTATGTGGCATTACTGGGCATGTACACCACTTTTCAATACCGGGCAGTCGTTCGCGAATTGGGAAAAGTGTTCGGCCTTCCCAAAGAAGAACTGGACAATCTGGCCATGAAACGCGAACCAGAAGACCATATTCACGAATTGATTGTAAAATACGGAGCGCTGATACAGGATTTCCCCAACCACCTGTCTATCCACCCGGGAGGGATTCTTATTTCTGAAAAACCAATCTCAAATTATGGAGCATTGTTTATGCCACCCAAAGGATTCCCTACCATACAAATGGACATGTTTGTGGCAGAAGACATCGGATTCTCCAAGCTGGATGTACTCAGTCAGCGCGGATTGGGGCACATCAAAGAATGTCTGCGGCTGGTGAAGCAAAACAAGGGAGTCGATGTAAATATTCATGCCTTTCAAAAATTCAAAAACGATCCGCGCGTACGCGGGCAAATCAGGAATGTACATACCATCGGATGTTTTTATATTGAATCGCCTGCCATGAGGCAACTGCTTCAAAAATTAAAATGTGATGATTACCTGACCCTGGTAGCGGCCAGTTCCATTATCCGGCCGGGTGTTGCCAGCAGTGGCATGATGCGTGCATACATAGAGCGGTATCATTCACCTGACAAAATCAAATACATCCATCCGGTGATGAAGGAACTGCTGAAAGAAACATACGGGGTCATGGTTTTTCAGGAAGATGTGATTAAGGTCGCCCATCATTTTGCGGGGTTGGACATGGGAGAAGCCGATATACTGCGCCGGGCCATGAGCGGAAAGTACCGCGGGAACGAAGAAATGCTGCGAATCAGAAATAAATTCTTTGAAAATTGTAAGCAACGAAATTACCCGGACGACATCACCGCAGAAGTGTGGAGGCAAATTGAAAGTTTTGCAGGCTACAGCTTTTCAAAAGCACATTCAGCCTCATTTGCAGTGGAAAGTTTTCAAAGCCTCTATCTGAAAACTTATTTTCCCAAAGAATTTATGGTAGCCGTCATCAATAACTTCGGAGGATTTTACAGTACAGAATTATATTTTCTGGAACTGAGAAAAACAGGCGCCAATATCCATCTCCCCTGTGTGAACGAAAGTGAATATTTTACGACCATCAGAGGCAATGACGTTTATACCGGATTCATTCACCTGAAATCGCTTGAAGAAGAAACCGTCGGCAGAATCATCGCCGAACGGAGCAGGGCTGGCAGATTCCTGCATCTGCAGGATTTCATAGAACGTACCGGCACATCACCGGAACAACTAAATATCCTTATCCGCAGCGGCGCTTTTCGTTTTACGGGCAAATCAAAAAAGACCTTGTTGTGGGAGGCCAATTTCCTTCAGAAAAAAGAACGTGTCCCCGTTTATGCCGGTCCGCCGTTGATCCACGAGAGGCCATTACATTTTGTACTGCCGGCATTGCCCGACAACCGGATGGACGATATGCTCGACCAGGTTGAGATCCTTGACTTCCCTCTCTGCAATCCGTTTGAAATGGCCGATACTAACGTGAATGAATACACGAATGCACGCGATTTGCCAAAATACGCCGGCCATAAAGTTACGGTAGTTGGTTATTTCATAGATTACAAACGCGTCACAACCATCAGCAAAAGCCGCATGGCATTCGGAACTTTCTTAGACAAAAACCTGGATTGGATTGATACCGTTCACTTCCCTGATTCGCTGCGCAGGTATCCGCTCAATGGAAGGGGATTTTACAAGATGACCGGCAAGGTGGTGGAAGACTTCGGAGTATTCAGCATCGAAGTGGATTACATGGAGAAGATAGGTTACAGAAAAAGAGAATTTGCTAATCTTTAAAGCCAATTCCGGAATGAATCATTCCGCGGATATGTTCATCCGATTCTTTGCTGATAAAATGCCTGCCGATGAGAAGCACCACAAAACTCAATACAGCACAGGCACACATGAAAAAAGCCATTGGAATAGCTGTATCATTATCCATAATACCAACCAATGAGGTTACAAAAGCGCCAACACCAAGTTGCACAGCGCCCATCAACGCAGAGGCTGAACCGGCATTTCTGGTAAATGGCGACAGCGCAAGCGCCGAAGTATTTGGAAAGGCAAAACCCTGGGTTCCCAAAAAAATCCAAATAATACCTATTGTACTGTAAAGCCCAAGCCAGTTAAACCAGGTACCAGCCAAAAGTGCTACTCCGGTAACAACCTGGCAAGCCAATGCAACCATTGTAATTTTTTCACTGGAATATTTTCTCAAAAGAAGAGTATTCAACTGGCTGCATCCGATAAGCCCCAAAGAAATAAATGCAAAAATTCTCCCATACTCCCGTTCATTGACTCCATAAATACCCATGAAGACGTGAGGAGAACCGGCCAAATAAGAATACAATCCGGATGAAGCAATCGCTCCGGACAAAGCATAAGTATAAAACACCGGGACTTTGGAAACATTCAGGAACCCTCTGAAAATGGGAGCAGGTTTCAAAGAGATGCTCTTGTCAGGTTTCATCCCGTGAGGTAACCACGTATAAGAGAAAAGAAAAGTAATGGCTGCAATAATTGTCAGCACAACAAAAATATAATGCCATCCCAGCCAGGAAGAAATGTATCCTCCTACCGTGGGTGCCACAATCGGCGATACAGCCACTACCAGCATCAGCAAAGAAAACACTTTGGCATTTTCTTTTACAGGAAATATATCCCGTACCAACGCCCTGGCCGCAACCATCCCCGCACAACTACCCAGTGCCTGAACAAATCTTGCAAAAATTAAGGTATTTGCATCGCCCACGAATACACACCAGACTGAACTCAGAAAATAAATAGCAAGGCCGATATACAGCGGAATTTTTCTGCCGTATCTGTCCAGCAACGGGCCATAAATCAATTGCCCGACTGAAATACCTACAAAAAAACTGGAAAGAGAAAGCCCGATATGCCCAACCGTTGTGTGGAGGCTCTTCGCGATATCAGGAAAGCCGGGAAGGTACATGTCTATTGAGAACGGACCGATAGCCGACAATAATCCCAACGTAAAAATCACCCTGACACTATTCCTGATTTTCATAAATAGTTGAAAGAACTTTCAATTTTTTGAATGGCCGGCAAAAATAGACACAATCAGTTAATTTATTTTACCGTGAACCTCATTTGTTATTTTTGAAAAATGCAAGACAAAGAATTCGATCCATCTCTCTTCATAAAAAACGCAAAAATAGAAGGCCTGAATGAGATGCAGGTGGCTACTTTGCAATCCGTACCCGCAAATCAGGAAATCATTCTTTCCGCACCTACAGGATCCGGAAAAACAATTGCTTTTTTATTGTTGCTATTGAAATTGATCCCAAAAGATCACAGAGGGACATTCGCTCTCATTATATCACCCACGCGCGAACTGGCTTTGCAGATAGACAATGTCTTTCATTCATTAAAAACCGGATTTAAAATAACCGTTTGCTATGGCGGGCACAAAAGGGAAATTGAAGAAAATAATTTAGCTGAAGCGCCAACCGTAATCGTAGGTACACCCGGAAGATTGGGAGATCATATTCGCAGAGGGAACATCAAAACAGACACTATTCGATTACTTGTCCTGGATGAATTTGATAAAAGCCTCGAACTTGGATTTACCGAAGAGATGAAATTCATAATAGAAAACCTCACTTCGGTTCAATTCAAAATTCTCATCTCGGCTACCCCTGATTCAGACCTGCCTGATTTTCTCAAAATGACATCGCCCAAAATCCTTGACTTCTCAGGATTTATGGAACATCAAATTGATTATTTCAAAATCCCATTTCGCGGTACAGATAAAAATCAAAAACTACACAATTTGTTATGCCAGATCGGAAACAGGAAAGCCATCATTTTTGTGAACGAAAAAAATACAATTACTCAATTAAAACATCTGCTGAAAGAAGAGGGTTTTGCGGTGGCGGATTACCATGGGTCAATGGAACAGAGTGACAGAGAAATCTCACTGGCAAAATTCAGAAACGGAAGTGTCAATTTTCTGGTTACCACCGACCTCGCCAGCCGCGGACTGGATATCACCAATGTACGTTATATTGTTCATTACGATTTGCCGGAAACTTCTCAAATATTCCTGCATCGCAATGGGAGGACAGCAAGGATGGAATCGAGTGGTGATATTATTCTGTTGATTGACCAGACAAAAGAATCTCCTGATTTTTTACCGCCGGTTTTAAAAGAGTTACGGTTTAAAGAGAATTTATCAATACCTCCAAAATCAGAATGGGGAACCATTTTCATTTCAGCAGGGAAAAAGAATAAAATCAACAAAATAGACATTGCAGGGTTTCTCATGCAAAAGGCGGGATTAAAAAAGGAAGATGTGGGATTAATCGAGGTAAAAGATTTCTATTCTTTTGCAGCCATCCGCCGCTCTTCAATGAACTATCTTCTTGGTTTGGGTAAGGACCAAAAAATTAAGAATCAGAAGTTGGTTATTGCCGCTGCTAAATAATTTTGGAATCATCAATCCAAAAATCCGGTATCATTTAATCTTTCTCAAAGGTTTTTTTCATGGCCTGCATCATGCCCTTGGTACTCCAGAAACCGGGAACAATCATCCGCCTGACAGTAAACAAAGGATCTTTGGGATCTCTTTTTCCGGAGAGTGAAAATGCCATTTTAAAACCAGCTTGTTTCAATAATCCGATTGCATCCTGATTCCACACTCCAAAGGGATAGGCAAAATAAGTAGCCTTCTTTCCAATGATTCCTTCAATGGTGTTTCTCGGTTTCACAAGTTGTATTTCATAATCAGTGCTGTCATACTTCCTGGCATCTTTGTGATTCCATGTATGGGATTCAATTGCGTGGCCATTTAGAGAAAGGGTTTTTATTTGTTCTTTCGTCATGTAATTGGGCCTGTTTATTGAAACCGTCATAATGAAAAACACACCTTTAAAACCATATTTGTCCATTTCCTTTGCTGCAATCGAAAACTGCTCTTCATCCGTATCATCAAATGTGAGCATGACAGATTTGGCCGGAAGCGGATCTCCAAAGGCAAGATAGTTATAGAGTTGACCGGGTAAAACAGTTGTGTATCCACTGTCATGCAACACTTTCATTTGTTCGGCAAACTGGGCAGGTGAAACTGAATAAGTTTTCATCATTTCTCCCCACCCGGGTTGTGGTACTTTGATATGGTGGTAACAGAGTATCGGTATCTGAGGCCTTGCCAGGATCGCTTCAGGAGTTGCGATTGTTCTTGGTTGTTCCAAACGGGCATTCGAAATACCCACTTCCGGAACAGACCTGGGTACTACCTTAAACAATGCGTTGTCATTACCGGAACATGAAAATAAAAAAGCCGAAGTACACAGAAGTACCGGCAAAAATAATTGCCTTCTCATAAGTGGATTAAAAATTATTGATATTGAATATATACGGGTTGCGGAATGAATTTCAGAAGTTCTTTGGGTGTATAAAACTGATCTGCACCTGTTTTTGTATCATTCTTGTAGAAAAGTTTGAACCCGGTAAATTCTACAGGTTCCCTGTAAATATAACGGAGCCAGGTAGAACGTTTCAAATGTTTTGGCCCCCAACCATCCATATCTACTACAATCTGTACCTCGGGTACTTTTTTAATATTCTGGTAATTAGTCAGCATACCCTGGGTAAAACGGTGAAGTACAAGAATCTTCGGAGGCAAGTTATTTTTACGTACAAGTGACGCGAGGTGCTCTATCACCCAATTAATATCTGCAGCATCAAAAGTCCCGATCTTTTTTCCCGGAACATGTCCTCCTTTCATTGAAAACTCAGGATCTATTCCTAAATGGACTGTGGGCATTTTCAGAAAAGAATCCAAAACCGGCACTTCTTCCTGTACCGTACTTTGGCCTACCTGTATATCGAGAAATGTCAGACCTTTTATTTCATGCGACCAGCTTATAATTTTATCAATTTGGCTGAACGGCATTCTCAGCCGGTGTTTATTACCAGGCCCGGGAGATGCCTGCGCTGTTACAGCTATATAATGAAGGGCAGGAATCACTTTCAGCGTGGTATCTGCTCTTTGCCAGCTTTGTGCCTCACCCAAAAGTCTTTTTATCATTTGATCTTTGGGCAGCTCACCAAGTATTCCCATTTTGGTGGAATAGAGATTTCCATAAAATGCGACAATCCTGTGGAAAGGCAAAATAGCGCCGGGTAGCGGAATCGGCATCTTTGCCGGCCATTTACCGGTAGTATCCCCGTTGGCCAGCTTCTTATTAAGTTTTAGAAACAAGGCAGTGTCAATTGCCGGTTTGAGTTGTTCTTTCACAACCGCGGATTCTTCTTTGGAAGGCAATTGTTTCAGGTTGTTGCTAATAGCCGATTCACCGGAATTGCAGGAAATTATCAGGGCCGGGAACACCAGCGGCAGGAATTGAAGGTAACGGGTAGTCATGTGGTACGAAGATAAAAGGATTTGGATGTAGGGAAACTCAAATTTAAAAGTTTTTAAAATTATTATTCTTTAACGGATAAAACTCTTTGATATTTTAATTTTTCCGTCAACAATGCCTGCCACGATTTATGGTGTTAAAAAGAAGAAAAATTAATACTTGTATGAATAAAATAAATAAAGTAGCTTTGTATCAATCCCTATTCTAAGTAAGACTACCCCACAGAAAGTACGATTTTTCAAGATCCTTTCAATAACCGTATTGTTTACTAATTAAACTTAAGATCATGAAAAAAGGCTACTCTACAGAACTTCAGGATACTTTTGTTGCCATCGGAATCATCTTGGGGTTCTTCATTGTTTTGGCTGCAATTGCATTCCTAATCGGATTATGATAAAATAGCTTCAATTTATTTATCAGGCATGGGGAATACCCATGCTTTTTTTATTTTTTAAACTTCCGGTTTACCAAATTCGTTTTATAAAAAAACCCGCAGGAAGCGGGCTTTTTTATAAATTCAATTATCGGGCATTATCATGGAAGTTTTATCATGGTCTTCGTCTGAACCTGGCCATCTATAATAACCTTGTAGTAATATGTACCTGCCGGAATATTTCCCGGAATCCATTCTATCTGATAGGTACCTGCCGGTTTATTGCTATTTTCCAACACCGCGATTTGCTTACCGCTTAAACTATAGACAACAACGCTCAGTTTGGATGCCTTACCCAAATCCACCCTGATTTTTGTCTGGCTAATTACCGGATTGGGAACGTTCTGGTAAACCCGGTTTACCAATGATTCAAACATGGCTTTCACGACATCCGAATAGGTGAACGATCCGATTTCACTTACAATCTTCAGGCGATACAGATTCATTCCCGGTTGAGGATTATTGTCATCAAAACTGTATTGGTTTTGCATGGAACTTCTTTGAGAAGTCACACTTCCAAGAGTGATCCAATTCTTCTCATCCCACCGCTGCACATCATATTCTACGATATTGGCCTCCTGTGAGGTACTCCATTGTATGACAACTTTATTTCCCCTTGGAATCGCATTCAAACTGGTCAATGTCACCGGAACTGCTGCATCAGGAGAATATGCCAAAGCGAATTCACTGAAATTATCCAAATTCGCGGCAGTATAAACATTTCCTGCTCTGGTAGTATTTAAAGGAATCCACTTACCCTCAAAATCAGGCCTTTTAACAATGCAAATTTTATTAAGATCTGTGATATTGTACCCTGTTATACCTGAAATATCCAAAGAGATATTATAGTTGGCTCTGATTATTGAATTTCCGGAGTAGGCTATAGTATAATATTGCGGGAATGGGTTTTGTTCTAAACTCGTAATTGTTGAACCATCCGGGAATGTGGCATTTGTGCTGAAATCGTAAGTATTATTTGTCGGATAATCACTATGGCCTTCCATTCTTATCGAATCAGCAACGGGAAGTGTGTTGAATTTCACCTGCGAATTAAATGGACCTGTGATGGTTTGTCCGGCAGCGGTAACCATCGCAGCGCCATATAAAGGAATGGGCTGACTGGTGATACTTACATTATCAATCCAAACATTATTCCCGAGATTGGTCGACACTTTGAATGCCAGCATTATATTCGGATTACCGGCATAAGCCGAAAGATCCACAATTTCATGCCTCCAATCTGTTGCTAATTGAGGCACATAAGAAAAATTCGGATCAGGATCTATTGTTACTAATTTGGAAGATGTAGAATTCGATTTCGAGTAAACGGGAGCCGGGCTGAAAGTAACACCCCCATCCGTAGAAACCAAAACCCGCAACCAGTCATTGGGTGAATTGTGCCCTAAGCCGGCTGCCACATAAAAATGAAGCAATGGTTTATTACTTCCGCTAATATTACTAAAGTTAAATAACGGTGATCTGAGAATTATACTGTCACCCGCTGATTGGTATGTATTCGCAAAAGCAGTTTTATTATTATTTCCATCAGGATTTATTACCTGAGGATTCACACCATTATCAGCATTGACAGAAACAATCTGAAAATCCATGTTTCCTGTTGACGCCCAATCGCCCTGATTCTCAAAATCCTGAAAATAGGGGAAACCAATAATTGGAGTTTGTACTTCAATTTCATAAGCCAGGGTATCATTTCCCCTATTTACTTCAGAGGAATAATCGGTAAATACTTTTACAATATATTTTCCCGGCACATTCGGAGTGAATGCATTTGCGCCGTTAAAATCCACAATAGTAGTGTTTCCCGGAGCAATTGCAGAAGTCGTAGAAACCGTAACAGGTGCACCGCCATTCACCGTATAGCTCACCGGGATTCCGGAAGGCAGATTACCGGTTCCGAAGTTTTTAATGGTATCTGAAATATTGAATGGCGAGCCGGTTGCTATCACAGAATTCCCAATATTGGTATTCAGGCTGCCTGCATCAATAGTAAGAGGGCTGCCTGCCGTTACATCATCAAGGTAAATGCCGTTTCCCTGATTTTGAACATCCCTGAAAGCAATATAAATATTTTGCCCAGCATACGACGCCAGGGAAATTGTTTTATTCTGGTAAAGGACAGATGGACTAGCGAGTGAAATCGAATTTAACAAAGTGAAACTTGAAATATTATTATCGGTTGTACTGACATAGATTTCAAGATTCTCAAAATAAGGCGCTGATATCAGGTCATTAAAAATAGAGGCATAATAAAAACTCAGGTTATCGGAAGATTGAATATTATACACCTTAGGGGAGATCAACCAATTGTCACCCTGCCCTCCGTTGGCTCCATTAATTAGTTCGGGGTTAACTACTGCTTCTCCGGTTCCTGTCCATGGAAACTCCGAAGATGTTGACCAGCTATTTGACCCCAGTACATGGACACTTTGCCAGCCTGCCGGCGGGAAAAAACTTCCATTAAACCCCTGGATTAATTGCTGGGAGAAAACAGGAAATGAGATTAAAGCAAGCGCACCAATAAATGAGAAACGTATAAATTTCTTCATATAAAAAGCAATTTTATATTATTGAGAATCAACTTAAAATGAATTATTGAATTCAGAGTTGGTTTTTCGGGATGGGGGATCCTAAGCAAAAACGGTAATTTAAAGGATGGAATAGTGGTCGTAAAATTATAATTAATTATCTAAAAACAAAACATTTTTGGTCTTTGCGCATATTCAACCTGACAATTATACTTTCAATACCTCATTAAAGTTATATATCGGGCAGAATTATGAAGAAGGTTCTCTGAAATAATTTTTATAACTCAGGATTCCTGAATCCCCCAATATTTACCCATTCACAACATACCGGCAAATAACATCAGCCAATAAAATTTCTCATTTGAATCATTAGAATTAATTCTATTGTATCCCCATCTCAAATGTATATTTGCAGCCCTACAAATGAAAAAGAAGAAAGTTTCAGATAGCAAAGTCGTCATGACAGAAATAGTATTACCAAATGATACCAATACTTTTGGGAATCTCATGGGTGGCCGCCTGATGTATTGGATGGATATAGCTGCTGCGTTGTCTGCATCGAGGCACTGCAACAGCCTGGTGGTAACAGCTTCTGTGGATAACATATCCTTCCTGAATCCGGTAAAATTGGGAAATGCAGTTCATATAGAAGCCAAGGTCACCAGAGCATTCAATACAAGTATGGAAATACACATGAAGGTCTGGGGTGAAGATCTGGTACAGCAATTTAAATATGAAAGTAATCAGGCCTACTATACTTTTGTCGCCCTTGATCCCAACGGAAAGCCAATGCCTGTGCCGCCGATTCTTCCTGAAACCCCGGAAGAAAAAGAACTTTTCAAAACTGCTCTTCGACGCCGTCAGTTAAGGCTTATTTTAGCAGGAAAAATGAAAATAGAAGACGCTAAAGAACTCAAAGCATTGTTCAATAGTAAATAAGTTATTGAGTAAATCAGGCCTGAAGAGGATCGGCAAATCTTTCACTCTGCTCAATTGAGTCCATCACAACCTGCATTATTTCATCGAGAGATTCATTCCCGCTAAACCTGAGAGGTTCTTTAAAAGTTACTCTGAGCTTAACTCCTCTTGCCTTTAAATTCAATCCTTTTTTACCAAAAGCTTTGGAGAAGCCATCAATGACTACCGGGATGACGGTGGGATTGCTTTTTTTTATCAGATAGGCAGTCCCTTTTCTACAAGGTGCAAAAGGTTTTGTTGTGCCCTGGGGAAAAGTAATCACCCAGTTTTCTGCAAGGGCTTTGGAAATATTTCTCGTATCAGAGGGGTTCAGGCCCTTTCTGGAATCGCGCGCATCAGGGTTCCATGTCCTTTTCACGGTTATTGCTCCTGCCCACGAAAAAAAACGGGACAGCAAACTGCTTTTCATTGTTTTTCCGGCAGCCACATAATTAACTCTGGTAAATGGATTCAATAAATAAATTGGAAACCCGAGCCGGTTGAATCTCTTCCATTTCACTGCACAGAAAATATGAAGAAATGTAATTACATCAGCAAAATATGTTTGATGGTTACTAACAAACAAAACATTCCTCGCAGGCAAATTCCTGAGATTCTCCCCTCCGGTTATTTTTAATTTATTGATAACCGCTATGCCCGGATAACTGAAAACCCCAACAATAAAATAAACTATTGATCTGGCTATCCTGGTCTTTTTCATTCGATCTAAAAAAGACATTTTAACTTTTGTATTTAAGAAGGCCTGTGCAAAATGACGCAAAAAGTATCAATAATATCCTGAATGGGCATAGTTTTCCCATAAATATCTTTTGGAAGGCAAATATTTCCTATTTATAAAAATTGTGATGCAAGTTTTACTACCTTTGCACTCCTTTTTTAAGAAAGGATTTTTTTAACCTAAATGCTGATCAGCAGAACCCCGCAACCACGGAGTACAGCAACAAAAAAAATATCTGCCAGATTTTAATGGAAAATAACGACCAGGAAACAACAGGGGCTGAAAAAGAACATTCCGTAGAGGCAATGCCCCAGGGTGGAATCGAAGGTGTGCCCTTCCCTGATTTCCCCGAAACAGAATCAGCTTCTGCTGCTCTGGAACCTCAACCTTCAGCAGTGGAAGTTCAGCAAGCTGCACTTCAATCTGCTCATGACGACTTTGACTGGGACATTGACAAAAGAAATGTCACGGTTTACAGCAAGGAAGAACGTCAGAAATACGATGATGTTTATGACAAGACTTTTAAGCAAATCAATGACAGCGAACTCGTCAATGGAACCATCGTAGGAATGACCAAAACTGATGTGGTAATCAACATCGGATTCAAAAGTGACGGATTGGTTGCTCTGAATGAATTCAGGGATACACCCGATCTCAAAGTTGGAGATGAAATAGAGGTGATGGTTGTAGAAAAGGAAGACAAGGACGGAAATCTTCATCTCAGCCGCAAACAGGCACGCACTGTACGTGCATGGGAAAAGATTGTGGACATGCACAAATCCGGCGAAATTGTTACCGGGCTTATTACGAGCAAGACCAAAGGCGGCCTTATTGTGGATGTATTCGGCATGGAAACATTCTTGCCGGGTTCCCAAATCGATGTAAAACCTGTAACTGATTATGATCAGTTCGTTGGAAAGACGATGGAATTCAAGGTTGTAAAAATCAACGATGCCATCAAGAATGCTGTGGTAAGTCACAAAGCGCTTATCGAAAGTGATATCGAACAACAAAGAGCGGAAATCATCGGGAAACTCGAAAAAGGACAAGTACTGGAAGGCACTATCAAGAACATTACAGACTTCGGTGCATTCCTCGATCTTGGCGGACTGGACGGATTGCTATATATCACAGATATCAGTTGGGGACGTATCAACCACCCATCAGAAGTGTTGCATCTTGACCAGAAACTGAATGTGGTTGTTCTCGACTTTGATGATGATAAAAAACGTATCAGCCTGGGCTTGAAACAACTGACACCACATCCGTGGGATACCCTTCCGGAAAATATTAAAGAAGGTGAAATTGTGAAAGGAAAGGTTGTAAATATAGAAGACTATGGTGCATTTCTGGAAATCCTTCCGGGCGTAGAAGGACTGGTTCACGTGAGTGAAATCACATGGGCAAATACCCCGATCAATGCAAAAGAATTCTTCAAACTGGGTGATGAATACGAAGCCAAGATCGTAACCCTCAGCAAGGAAGACCGCAAGATGAGCCTCAGCATCAAACAAATGACTGAAGATCCGTGGGATAGCATTGAAACTAAATTCCCTGAAGGAAGCAAGCACAAAGGAATCGTGAAAAACATCACTCCTTATGGTGTGTTTGTTGAACTGGCTGTCGGAATCGGTGGTATGATTCATATCAGCGACCTGAGCTGGTTAAAACGTTTCAATAACCCGAGTGAATACACGAAAGTCGGTGAAGAAATAGAAGTTATCATTCTCAGCATTGACAAAGAAAACCGCAAACTTCAGTTGGGCCACAAACAAATTGAAGAAGATCCCTGGAATTCGCTGGAAGAAACTTTCCCTGTGGGAAGTATTCACGAAGGAGTTGTAACAAGGCGTGACGAAAAGGGCGCAATCGTTCAGTTACCTTACGGACTGGAAGGTTTTGCTCCCAACAGACACCTGAAACGTGAAGATGGCAAATCAATTACAATTGATGAAACCGCCCAGTTTATGGTGATCGAATTCGACAGAAATGAAAAGAAAATCATCCTGAGCCACACACGCGTCTGGGAAAGAGAAAAATCTGACGAGAAACATGCTGTTTTGAAAGAGAAGAGAGCGGAAGAAGCTTCAACGAAGAGAGCAGTCAAAAGCATTCAGAACAAAATCGAGAAAACCACACTCGGAGATCTGGGAGTTCTCGCCGATCTGAAAAAGAAGCTGGACAATGATGCTTCAGAAGGAACACCTTCAGCCAAATCTTCAGATGGAGCGGAAACAAAATCTTCAGAAAGTAAAGAGGAAAGCGGAGAAGAAAAATAATATTTTCACTTCGATCTTAAGTATAATCTGATTTTATTCAAAGGTTGCCTGTATGCGGGCAACCTTTTTCATATACCCGCCTGAATAAAACAGTCCATGATTTATCCCGATCAATCCTCAATTCTATGGGGGGACGTACCAGAAGATTTCAAAGATAAATGCGATGGAATTATGGATACAAAGATCCACCGAAGCGAACCCCATCTCAGAATATTGTCCGGCAAAAGTTTAAATCAGAGAAAAACAGAGTCGTTATTTCCTGCTCAAATAAACTTAAATAATTCCGGAAATAATGAAACTTACTCACCATGAATTAAATCGAAATAAAATCAGTTCCCCTCTCCTGCTTTCACCTTTCCGCTACCTGAAACACTGATGGATGGAAGGGAGGGATTTCCCCAGTACAATATATTGCCACTACCGGAAATATTTGCTTTCAGCGTATTGCTGGCAAAAACTTTGGCATCGGAACTCCCTGCAATTTTGATATCTACCGTTTCGGCCTTCAAGTCTTTACAATCCAAATCTCCGCTACCCGACATAACTGCCGTCATGTCTTTTGTAAATCCACCTATTTTAAAATCACCTGAACCGGTACCCACAATTTTCACAGCGGGCGCATTCACCTGCACATTGATATCACCCGATCCGGTGGAGCGCAGCTCAATAATCTGGTTGCTTTCAATCGGTACTTTTGAACTGATATTTCCGCTGCCTCCGCTGCTAAACTGTTTGACCGTTGGCGCAGAGACCACGACATGCGTATGGCTGTTTGCAATGGAGACACCTTCCTTGTAATGTATCCGTAATTCGCCATCCGAGACTTCGGTGACCACATACGGTATCACGTTTTCATCGGAAATTACTTTTACACCGATAGCCGTTCCGGGATTGAATTCCACATCAATGGAACCCACGGTTTTAACGGAAACAAAATCCGGCACCTGGCGGTTTTCTTCTTTGATATTTCCATTTCCTTTGATTGCGTTGCACCCGATTCCGGAAATTGCAACAAACAGAAAAAGTACGCAATTTTTCATAACGTTTCCTTTTAGTATTGTAAAAGTAAGGTACAAGGTTTATTAAACAGATTATCTTCGCACCACATGGCAGAAAAAATTATCATTTTAGACTTTGGGTCACAATACACCCAGCTAATTGGCAGATCTCTGAGAGAGTTTAATGTTTATTGTGAAATCATTCCCTTTAATAAGCAAATTGAAATGGCAAACGATGTAAAAGGGATAATTTTATCAGGCTCACCTTTTTCTGTCAATGAAAAAGATCACCCGAAAATTGATTTTGCCGGCTTTGGAAATTTACCTGTTCTCGGCATTTGTTACGGGGCACAGTTGATGGCAAAAGCTTTTGGAGGCACGGTGGAGAAAAGTGACAAACGTGAATATGGAAGATCGCATCTTCATCTCGAAAAAAAATCCCTTTTACTTGACGATGTAAATCAGGACAGCAATGTATGGATGAGCCACAGTGATACTATCACAAAAATCCCGGATGGATTTTCTATTACGGGTTCCACTCCTCAGATCCCCGTAGCGGCTTTTGAAATCGCTGATCAGGGTAAAAAGTTTTTTGGGCTTCAGTTTCATCCGGAAGTTTATCATTCTGAAGAAGGGAAAAAAATTCTGAAAAACTTTCTGACTAAAATCTGCCATTGTAAATGTGACTGGACGCCTGAACATTTTATAAATGATACTGTCAGTCATATTAAAAATCAGGTTGGGAACGGAGAAGTAATTATGGCCCTAAGCGGCGGAGTTGATAGTACGGTGGCTGCAGTGCTCATCCATAAAGCCATTGGGAACCGGCTGCACGGAATATTCGTAGATCATGGTTTATTAAGAAGAAACGAGTTTGAACAGGTTCTCCATAGCTATAAAAATATGGGGCTGAATGTAAAGGGTGTAAATGCCAGTGAACAATTCTATACAAAGTTGAAAGGACATTACGAACCCGAATTAAAACGTAAAATTATCGGAGGAACTTTTATAGAAGTTTTTGATAAAGAAGCACGCTCTCTTAAAGGAATTGAATTTCTCGGTCAGGGAACCATTTATCCCGATGTAATCGAATCTGTTTCCGTACATGGCCCGTCGGTGACTATCAAATCGCATCACAATGTAGGAGGTTTGCCGGCTCACATGAATCTCAAACTTATTGAACCTTTGCGGATGTTGTTTAAGGACGAAGTAAGAAGAGTCGGCACTGAATTGGGAATTCCTTCTGAAATTCTAAACAGGCATCCATTCCCCGGCCCGGGATTGGCAATCAGGATTCTCGGTGAAGTGACACCGGACAAGGTTGATATTTTACAGAGAGCTGATGATATTTTTATTACAGAATTGCAAAAATCAGGATTGTATGCAACTGTTTGGCAGGCAGGAGTTATCTTGTTGCCTGTGAAAAGTGTTGGTGTAATGGGCGATGAACGAACGTATGAATCCACCGTTGCACTCAGGGCAGTAACTTCAGTTGATGGAATGACCGCTGACTGGGCAAAACTTGATTACGATTTCCTTGGCCATGTGAGCAATGAAATTATCAATCGTGTAAAAGGAGTCAACCGTGTTGTTTTCGACATCAGCAGCAAACCGCCGGCCACCATTGAGTGGGAGTAAAATTTATAACATGACGAGATTTCTTTTTTTTGCTTTTTTATGTATGGCATTTTCATCGCGAATCGATGCTCAGGAAGTAATTCAAAATCAGAAGTTCAAAATTGCAATCGTAGCTCCATTATATCTTGACTCTGCATACGCCAGCAACCCAAACAAAATCCCCTCAATAAGCAAGGCTGGTCTCGACTTCGTGCAGGGGGCAACCATTGCACTCGATACGATCCAAAGAAATAATTCATCCGTTGAAGTTTATATTATAGATTCCAAAAGCCTCGACAGATCCATTCCCTGGATGATTCAATACGGGCAACTCGATAACATGAACCTGATTATCGGATCTGTAAGAGAGCCGGAATACCAGGAACTCGCCCGCTTTGCACTTAAAAAAGAGATCCCGTTTATATCCGACACCTATCCTAACGATGGTGGAATAAGGGAAAACCCATATCTGGCAATTGTCAACAGCACTTTGAAAAGCCATATTGAAGGAATATACAGCTACCTTTTGCAAAAGCATGGCACCGATCAGATCCTTTTGATAAAAAAAAGGAATGACAACCGGATTGACAATATGCTTCATGAAATCAACCGGAAAACCTCCGGGTCACTTTTGAAATTCAGGTCCATTGCGGTGGACAGCATTAACGGGAGCCAACTTGCCATGCTGATTGATACCACCAAACCGGCAATCATAGTCGGGGCAAGCCTTGATGAAGATTTTTCTCTGAATGTTGCAGATGCCTGTTATTCACTTCAGCAATCAAAAAACATTACATTGATCGGAATGCCCAATTGGGATGGATTCAAAGAGTTTTACCAGAAAAACAGTTTTAAAGATTTCCCGATTCTTTTCACCACTCCCCATACGGATAATACAAAGAACGCATTCTCGGTTTTTTTGGGAAATCAATATTTTACCAAATACAGGGCAAGGCCGTCAGACATGGTATCCAAAGGTTTTGAGGCCGCTTATTATTTTATCAATATTTTATTGAAGTATAATAATTCCTTTATGCAGAATCTGAATGATCCTCAATTTGCGCCATTTCACACCTTCAATTTCCAACCGGTTTTTCTGTCCGGCGGCAGCGAACCCGATTATTATGAGAATAAAAGAGTAAGTGTTGTACAAATATTGAACGGAAATATCGTTGAGAAATAAAAAGGAGATCCTTTTGAATTATCTGGTTACTTCAAAAACAGTTGTTCCAAACACCGGCACTCCCGATTGGGTAATTCCCTGAACCACTACTATAAATTTGCCGGCAAGGTCATCGGTGTAAAAGGATAAGTTTCCCTGATAGTGATGCAGTGTGACGTTGCCATTCCAGTAAAGCAATTCTCTGAAATCGGGTATTCTGCTATTTTTGAGGGAAACATCTGCATAGTCAGGATAATGGAATTCAGTTTTCGGTTGCCAGCCCTGAAAATCCACAACCATATCATGGGGATTCAGTTGAAATCCTTCGAAATTTCCCTTATAAGTTGAGAAAGACAACAACCCATTCCAACTCTTCGGACCGATGTGATAACGGCCTGCCACAATATCAAGTTTTTTCACCTTTAATGGATCGTACGCGATTATTTTATTCATATTGAAAACAGGAACTCCATCGAGAAGTACAAGTGGGTTGCCATCCGTCATCATATTGGAGAGCGTCATAAATTTGCCAATATCAAAATATTGCCTGTTGAATACCTGCAGGCTGTAGTTTCTTTCTCTGATTCTGACATTAACTTCCTGTACATATTCTCTCAAAACCTCTTCCATTGTAGTAAACCGGGTGTAGTTGTCCAAAAAATACGTTCTGTAAGGCTTTCCGTAGAAAGGGGTACTGTCAGTGGCTTCAACTGATTCGTCCAGATAGGAAGGAATAAAATTCCGGTTAACTATTCTGTGGCTTTGCATGTCCTCCAGATCGTTTATTTCAGACTTTGTAAAAACTACCGGCTTATCTGAAACGTTTGAATACACAGAAAGAAAGGGCTTTTCCACACTGAAACTAATGCCATCCTGATAAACCGAATCCGTTTTCAGAAGAATCTGTCCTCTACCATATTCTTTGGTTAAAACAAAATTGACCTTCCCCTCCTTATCCGTAAATCCCGCCTGCACATCAGTTACCTTTCCGAGTGCAGAGAGATAAACTGGGGTTCCCGCTGCACCATTTCCCGATACATCTTTCCTGACTTCTGCGGTGACCAGCATTCCGTTGAGCTCCGGCAAATAAGTCAAAGGTGTTTCAAAAGGTTTTTGAGATCTGAGATTGTGGACATAATCCAAAATATCCGGAGAATTAAAAGCCCGGGTTATCTCATTCAGCCGGTAAACTGAGACAGACAAATTTGCCAGGCTGTCTCTTTCGAGATTCAGACCGAGTCTGACCAAATCACGCGGCCGATAATTTGTTTTATCCGCTGTAACAGACAACCCTTGCCTGGTCACATTCAGGGGACGAGTTTCCTGCGGTGAAGAAATTTCTTCATTCACTTTGAATACTGTAGTGTCAAGCGGCTTTTCAGTATTCAGAATAACCAATGATTTTTCAAAAACCGATGTGGTATCATTTTTCATCCAGTTAGTGTATGCCCGCAATGTATAACGGCCGCTTTCTACGGAGGAATTAATTTTAAAAGAGCCATTGCCAATTCCTGAGTCGACCAAAATCTTTGCCTGTAAAACCGGGCTGTTATCTTTATTGACTACTTCAACAAAGGCTGTTTTGCTGAGGGACTGCAGTTTATGAGACTCATGATTTATTACATAAACCTTAAACCACAAAACATCCCCTGCAAAATAAAAATCTCTGTCCGTATGAATAAAAATGTTTTCCCTGAGAAGATTAAAATTATTCAATGCCGCTGAATTGATGGTTTGGCTGGTTTGCCCAAAAGAAACAAAGAAAGAAAAGAAGAATATTATGAGAAATACCTTTCGCATTTGAATTTTAAAGTTTAAGGCCAGTAAGAAGGTTTAACATTGGTACCGCCGCGGAGCGTGCAATCTGTACACAGATTAAAACCTGCATCCCATGCTGTCGTGTCTTTTCCACCGCCAGTCTCGGGCAACAAAGGAATATACCCGCCCTGCCCGAAATAATGAACAAGACTGTCTTTATTGTTGGGGACAACCTTAACATCAGGACAATTCTGCTGGTAGCTCCAGGGTATTTGGAAGAAGGTACGATTCGAAGAAGTTACACCAGCGCCTACATAACCAATCACTATTTCTGAAGGATCCTTGATATTGTGAATATTACCTCGGATATTATTGGGTTGTGGGTCAAACAAAGTTCCCATCTGTTCTGAATTTTTTTTCAACAAATCAAAAAAATTGAATCCAAGTGTATCCATAGCAAACTGCTTCACCCGGATACTGTAAAGGACACCAAGCCGAACATCACCATAGGGAATCAGATTTATAGGAAATTGTGATACCTCATCCTTTTGCAGATTGGCTGTTGAATTAACCAGTATCTGATTATTCCTGTTTATCTGCCAGCAAACCTCAACCTGTTTGGTTCTCGGAAATATTTTCACCTGAGAAGGGTCATAATAAAATTGGCTGACGAAAGTAGAATGGTATTCCCATGTCTCTGAAAAATTCCACCTGTAAAAAGTGGTTTGCCGGCTATTGTCATGGGTATTGACGTAAAACTGAGCTCCGTCTTTAGTCAGCTGATAATTTATACTGTCAATGGGCGGTGAAACTTTCATTACTACAAAATCAGAAATATAATCCTTGTCGTCTGCCGTAGTAATATGAATCCGGTAGTGGTTTTCCGGGGATAAGTTCCACAAAGCTGCATAATGACCGTTCCCCATTCCTTTCAAAGGGTAAGCATTATTCTGATCATCTTCAATTCTGACATCAGCCCCATCCACAAAGATTTTTGCAGCCGTGTCCTGCCCCTTGAGAGATCTTACCCTTGAAATATCTATCAGCGTTGAGTCTCCCCCGTCGATAAATCCTTCAACAACCAGTCCATTTGTATTCTGAGTAGTCAATTTAGGAACAAATGGGTCCTTACATGAAGCATAAAAAATACCAGCCGCCAGAGAAGATATTATAATCAGATTTTTTCTCATGTCCTTAGAAATGAATATTGAATGTGATGTAGGGGATAATAGCACCGAAAATGGAAAGTTTATATCCATTGACTTTGCCGTCCTGAGTGACGAAATATACTGAGTAGGCATTCCTTCTGCCGGTCAGATTATAAGCACCGATTGTCCATGAATTGTGGGAAAACTGATGCACCTTATGGTTCCCGTCGATATTCATTGACAAATCCAGCCGAAAATAATCTGGCACACGATAGGAATTCCTGTCGGAGTACAATACACGCGACGCACCTTCATAATTATAAACACCAATCGGCATGGTCACCGGCCGGCCGGAGCTGTAGGTCGCATTTGCAGAAATACTGAACCGGTGAGAGATTTTATAATTCCCGATTATTGATGCATTTTGCGGCTGGTCAAAGTTGGAAGGATAATAATTGCCATGGTTCACAATTTCGCCGGCGAGCGGATCATCTTCACGAATGAGTGATCTCGAATAATTGTAGAAAAGCCATCCGTTTAATTTCCCGGTAGATTTCTTAACCATAAATTCAACGCCATAGGCTTTGCCTTTCGTCCTGAATACGTCTGTTTCGAGGTGATGATTCATAATAAGAATAGCACCGCTTTTATAATCGAGATAATTGTTTATCCACTTGTAATAGACTTCGATTGAAGTTTCAATTGTATTGTTTTCAAAATTCCTGTAAAGTCCCAGAGATACCTGCTGCCCTTTCTGTGGCAGGATGTACTTATCGCTCAGTTTCCAGATATCGGTAGGCATTTCAGCAACCGTATTGGAAATCTGGTGGATAAACTGATGCAGCGTATTAAAAGATGCTTTGACAGACGTAACTTCATCCAGGAGGTACCGTGCAGATAATCTTATATCCGGACGCATATAAGTCTTGATAATTTTTCCGCTTCCGAAATCCTCCGTACCGGTCAGATTCTCCATACTGAGCGGAACACCCTTCGCATAAATATTTACCTTTTGCGGTCCCAGAAAATTAAACATATTCATTCGGGCCCCGGCTTCCACAGACAGTTTATCTGTAACAGTAATTTGATCGGAAAAGTAGGCTGCACTTTCAAGCCCCTGTTCGTTCTGAAGCGTATCTGGTGCTCTCAGTGAATTTCTCCACGGCGCAAGCTGGCCAGGCTGTATTTTGTAAAGTTTGCTGCCGATACCAAATAACAGGGTGTGGTTATTTGAGAGAAAATAACTGAAATCAAAACTTGTTTTGTACTGATTGATCTGATATTTCAATTCATACCCACTCATCGGGTCAGGTCTTTCGTTTGCCTGATAGCCGAAATGGTCAACCCCGGCAAGCATAACCATGTAAAAGCGGGAATTGAAATTCGTTTTCCACCTCACATTGCCATTCATGTTTTTAAAGACATACCGGGTATCTGTATCCAGATCAAGTTTGTCTTTGCTCATGTAACCGTTCAGGTATATCTGATTTTTCTTATTGATCTTATGGCTGAGGTGAATGGTTCCATCGTAAAACGAAGCCCGCGTATCCTTAAAATCCTTGGGGAGAAGATTGAAAATCCAATCTGAATAAGTGGAACGCGCTCCTATAACGAAAGTGGTTTTATCTTTTGCGATAGGTCCGTTCAGGGACAACTTGCTCATAAGAGGACCTATTCCTGCTGAACCGGATAACTTTTTAGAGTTACCATCGAGTGAAGTCATATCCAATACACTTGAAATTCGTCCTCCGTATTTGGCGGGAATACTGCTCTTATAAAGATTTACATCTTTAACCACATCAGCATCTATCGCCGAGAAAAATCCGAAGAGATGACTCGGGTTATAGATATTCAGATCGTTAAACAAAATCAGGTTCTGATCGGTAGCGCCGCCTCGCACATTCATCCCTGTACTGCTTTCACCTACTGATTTTACACCGGGAAGACTCAGCACAGCCCGCAAGACATCCACTTCTCCCATTGCAGCCGGAATCTGCTTAATACTTGAAATATTAAGCCTGTCCATACCCATTGATGTACTTTGAACATTTCTCATTTTTTCCGGTGACACAACGACTTCCTTCAACTGGATAACTTTCTGTTTCATGTCCACATCCAGCTTGCCGTCTGATCGAAGATCAATCAAACGCCTCGTATCAAACATCCCCATAAAAGAGAAATGCAATGTATGTCTGCCGGCAGGTAAAAGGAGAGAATAATATCCAAACTGATCGGTTATCACCCTGACTTTCGAATTGTCAATTCCTACGCTTACACCGAAAAGTTCCTCTCCATTTTCAGCACCTCTGACATAACCTGAAATATTGACTCTCCCCGGTTTGAGAGCACCACCCCTGGAACCGATTTCAAAAAGCTTGTTTTCAACCGCCGTTTGCTCGACTGAAGGAGCCACAACTCCTTCCTTTAAGGTTGGAGTCGAACTTCTGACAATCTGATTTTGATTTTCATCAGGAGTTCCGCCCGAAAAAAAATCCGAAGCAATCTGAAGGGAAAGAGAAATCCCTCTCGTAATAAATACATTTTTATTCTGGTCGAACGCAAATTTATAATCTGTATTCTCAAAAAGTTTTGTCAACAAAGGTACCAGATGAACTTTGGTTACGCTCAATGTGAATGTGATACTGTCAAGACTTGCCAGATCATAGAAGAAACGGTAGTCAGTCTGAGATTCAATTTCCCGGGCCACTTGGTCAATCGATGCCTGTGAGAAATTGGCAGTTATTAAATCTCTGCCCTGGCCAAATCCCGAAAAGTATAGGAAAATGCCTAAAAGTGAAATAAAGGTCTTTCTCATTTTACTTAGATTCATTTATACTTGTGGCAGCGGCGACCAAACACAATTCAAATTGTTTTTTCCAGTTAAGATTTTCTTTATTGATAATCCGGTTGATCTCAGTTCTGTACCTTGTGAACACGTTAAGGACATCATTCTTTCTGCTGACACGGTAAAAAATTCCATCTTTTTCCAGATAATATTTGTCTTCGTCCCGTAGATTATAAACAACCTTGTTATCATCATTTTGCTGTTCTGCCACTTTCTGCCTCCGGGCAAATACCGAAACCGGACCTCTGTACAGTACTTCGTAAAAGTCTGTGTTGTAAAGATTCTTTGATCTGTCTTCATTCATTTTTATTATGCGGTGATGTCCTATCAGAAAACTATCGATCAGGTCATTGCGGAGTATAATCTTGGATGTACCACTGCCAGCAAGTGTAAGCACATAATTACTGAAGATATCCCATTGTAATGGAATATCCGTGTACAGATACCCGTTATAATATATACTTCCTGTTTCCAGTGAATCAGACGGATAAAAAAAAGTTCCCGTTCTCCTGATATTGGGAAAAATATATTCATCCCCTGTCAGAATAAATGATGATCCTTTTGTTGCATTGTCATATAATTGCTTAATCCCGACATATTCATTCAGGACATTATCCTGGCTCCGGGCATCAGAAATTGTCAAAAACATTATCGCCAGTGCAAAGAGTGTTTTTCTCATGCAGCTCACTGATTATTAGATGTAAAAATAGCTCGCTAAATTAACAGAACTTTGGTGGAGAGACCACAATCTTTTTTATAAACGGTAAAATAGCTGAATGATTCAGTACTGTGAAAAACCTTCTTTATTTCTGCTTTTCCTATCAGAAGTCACAATTCGTATAAACATTTTTTTCATTATCATTCAATATATTTCCTTTTACCTTTGCCCGAAAAATATCCCATATCTGCATGAGGATTTTAATTAAGAACGCCACTCTTGTTTCTCCGGAACATCCCTTACACGGAAAAAAAACTGATTTATTTATTGAAGATGGTTTGATCAAAGAGATCGGAAACAACCTGTCACCCGAAAACACAGAAATGATTCAGCAGGAAGGCCTGCATGTTTCTTATGGATGGATGGATTGTTTCGCAAACTTTTGTGATCCTGGTGAAGAATATAAGGAAACAATTGAAACCGGAGCCAATGCCGCGGCTACCGGAGGTTATACTGATGTAATGATTGTACCCAACACTGCACCAGTAGTCCAAAATAAAAGTCAGATTGATTATCTCATTACAAAAGCAATTCCGACCCCGGTAACGGTTCACCCGATCGGAGCAGCTACCCAAAACCTGGAAGGGAAATCATTGGCTGAAATTTATGATATGCGCGATGCAGGGGCCGCCGCTTTCTCAGACGGGTTTCTGCCGATACAATCAGCAGGGATTTTACAAAAAGCTTTGGAATATACTTTGGCATTTGACGGCACGTTCATCCAGCTTCCTGACGATAAAAGCATTGGCAGGTATGGATTAATCAATGAAGGTGTTGTATCTACCAGAATGGGAATGCTCGGCAAACCTGCTATTGCAGAGGAATTGATGGTAGCCCGGGATATCGAACTTGTAAAATATACCAAATCTAAAATCCACTTCACAGGTATATCTACACGAAAAAGTATTGAGCTTATAAAAAAAGCAAAGAAGGAAGGGTTGCCGGTAACCTGCTCTGTCACTCCGTATCATCTTTTTTTCAGCGATGAAAACCTGACAGACTATAATACTATGCTCAAAGTGAATCCGCCTCTGAGGACCCCATCAGACCGTGATGCTCTCAGAGAAGCTGTTTTGGATGGTACGGTTGACTTTATCGCTTCCCACCACAATCCACAGGATTACGACAACAAGGTATGTGAATTTGAAAAAGCAAAAAACGGAATGGAAACACTGGAAACTGTTTTTTCAGCCATCAGGAATTGCGGTATTCCCTCTGATCTTTTTGTAAAAATGCAAACTGAAAACATCCGCAAAGTCTTCAATCTGCCATATTACGGATTAAAAGAAAATACTGAGGCTGTACTCACATTATTCAATCCGGATGAACCTTATACCTATTCAGAAAAAGATTTATCAAGCCAATGTACCAACAACGCATTTCTGGGAATACCTTTAACCGGAAAAGTATTTGGTACAATCAACAAAGACCATATATTTTTGTCATTCATCCACAAAAATTAAATATTATGGAACCAAAACCTGCATCATCTCTCACAAAGGCCATCATCATTTCCCTGATTTTGATTATACTTTCTCTTGTTGCTTTATTTATGAATCTCGATTTGTCAGGTGTTTATCAATATTTGGGTTATGTCGTTTACCTGGGTGGCGTTATCTGGGGTATCTGGTATTTCGGAAAACAGATCAACTACAATGCAACTTTTGGTAAATATTTCTCACATGGTTTTGCCATCGTTGCCATTGTGACTGTGGTGATGATTATTTTTACCGTCATTGAGATATCTGCATTTCCTGACTTCAAAAACAAACTTCTGGAGAAATCCATGGAAAAGATGCAAAGCAATCCGAATGCAAACGAAGAACAGGCAAAAATGGGATTTGAATTCTTCAAAAAACATTTCATGCTTTTTATGGTCTCCGGTACAATGCTTTCATTTATTTTCTTTGGTACGATTGCTGCATTGATTGGGGCAGGAGTTACCAGAAAAAACCCAAGGCCTATATTTGAGGACGATATTAAAACAATCGGATAAATGGACATTTCTGTCATTGTTCCCTCGCTGAATGAATCTGAATCCCTTCCCGAACTGGAGGAATGGATCAGGCGGGTAATGTCAGAAAATAATTATTCTTACGAGATCATCATCATCGACGATGGGAGTACAGATAATTCATGGGATGTAATTCAACAATTACATCAGAATAATTCTTCTGTGAAAGGAATAAAGTTTCAGAGGAACTACGGCAAAAGTGCAGCGCTGAATGAAGGATTCAAGGCGGCTCAGGGAGATGTTGTAATCACCATGGATGCTGATCTGCAGGACAGCCCTGACGAAATTCCTGAATTGCGGAGAATGGTTCTTGCGGATGATTATGATATCGTAAGTGGATGGAAGAAAAAACGATACGATAATAAGCTGACAAAGAATCTTCCTTCAAAGTTTTTTAATGCAGCTACAAGAAAGGTAAGCGGTATTTATCTGCACGATTTCAATTGTGGATTGAAAGCTTACAAAAAGAAAGTTGTCAAGAGCATTGAAGTTTATGGCGAAATGCATCGATACATTCCACTGATTGCAAAATGGAGTGGTTTTAAAAAATTTGGTGAAAAAGTTGTTGAACACAGAAAGAGAAAATATGGCATTACCAAATTCGGATGGGACCGCTTTATCAACGGATTTCTCGATTTGGCATCCATTGTATTTGTGGGAAAATTCCGGAAAAACCCAATGCATTTCTTCGGGCTTTGGGGCACACTTTGCTTTTTGATTGGTTTCATAATCTTCATCTATCTTTCTATTTCAAAATTCTTCTTTGATGTAACCGGCCTCACCCAACGCCCTTTGTTTTTTGTGGCGCTCATGCTGATGGTAATCGGAACCCAACTTTTTTTAGCAGGGTTTATCGGTGAATTAATCACACGAAATTCAAGCGGAAGAAATTTTTATCTCATTGAAGACAAAATTCAGTAATGAATGAAGACTATCCACGGCATGTTGTTATCATTGGCCCTGCACATCCGCTGAGAGGCGGCCTTGCATCCTACGATGAACGGCTTGCCAGGGAATTTATCCATCAGGGATTCAAAACAACCATTTACACTTTCTCTTACCAATATCCCGGATTTTTATTTCCCGGAACAACGCAATTTTCAACGGAACCTGTACCCGAAGACATTAATATCCGGATAAGAATTAATTCTGTAAATCCGCTTAATTGGATTTTGGTTGGAAATGAATTAAAAAAAATCAGGCCCGATATTATTGTAGTCAGATACTGGCTGCCGTTTATGGGTCCGTGTTTCGGAACCATTTTGAGACGGGTTAAGAAAAATCATTTCACAAAAATCATTTGTATAGCCGACAATATTATTCCTCACGAAAAACGACCGGGAGATGTGATGTTTACCAAATATTTCGTCAGGCCTGTTGATGGATTTATCACAATGAGCAAAGAGGTTTTGGATCAGCTAACAACTATGAATATACGAAAACCTGCAAAGTATGTTTTACATCCTTTGTATGATAATTTTGGAGAAAAGATTTCAAAAGAGGAGGCGCGCAAAACATTACAGATAGATAATCAGTCAAGACTTCTTTTATTTTTTGGATTTATCAGAAAATACAAGGGGCTTGATCTTCTCCTCAAGGCCATGAAAATCCTGGTAAGGAATAATGCAAACAACGATTTGAAACTGTTGATTGCCGGAGAATTTTATGAAGATCCGAAACACTATGAAGAATTATTAAACGATTCCGTTCTTGAAAAACATCTCATTGTGCACACACAATTTATTTCGGACACGCAGGTAAAATTTTATTTATGTGCAGCAGATTGTATTGTTCAGCCCTACCGCGATGCCACACAAAGCGGAGTCACTCCCCTCGCCTACCATTTTGAAATCCCGATGATTGTTACTAATGTCGGCGGATTGCCTTCTATGGTACCCGATAAAAAAGTGGGATTGGTTACACAACCAGATCCTCAACACATTGCTGATGCAATCACGGAATATTTCAGAATAGGAAAAGAAAATTTTCTTATGGGGCTCCGCGAAGAAAAGAAAAAATACAGCTGGAAAGAGATGGTGAATGTAATCGTAAACCTTGCAAAAGAAGAAACGACATAAACCAAATGAGGAATTTTTCTACTTGATACAATTGAGTATTGAGTGAAAATGAGAATCCAAGTCGAAACTCAAAAGTGAACCCATTCTCCGTAAACTTGCTCTGGACAGCGAATCTGTTAATTTCATTTCCTTTTGAACTTACCCAAATTTTACCCCTTCTTCCTTGTCATAATTTTCGTTGTACCGGACAAAAAGATTTAAAAATATCCATCGGCTGAGCCGCATAAAAACCGGGAGAAGTACAATTATTAAAATCCCATTTGCAATAAGCCAGTAAGTAAGTCGGTTGTCAGTAAGCGAGAATCCTAAGATTAACCACCAAAGTAAAAAGGTGAATCCTGAAAATACCACGGTGATTGCATAACTCACATAGGTTGTCCCCCTGACTTTGACACTATTTTTTCACCAACTTTATATTTGTTTGTTTTTCAACCT
>ERZ778017.146-NODE-146-length-119370-cov-867.272615_pt1 | contig 119370 bp, 110 predicted proteins | sample MGYA00375747_ERZ778017 | MGnify/ENA primary metagenome ERZ778017 (study PRJEB29350, sample SAMN05509838) | bioreactor metagenome | biome: bioreactor; material: wastewater | place: South Africa: University of Cape Town | collected 2014-03-17 ... | reverse complement strand
ACCTTCAGGCGTTTGGAGCGATGGCACTGAAGCATAGCAAAACCCTGAAGCGTTTAGCCTTCCGTGGTCGGTGAGACACCGACCACTAAGAAATTAGTCCGGGAATAAGCCCGCCGCTTCAAGCAGCTCTTCCCGACGTCTGAGGCTCCGAAGCCATCGGTTCTTTTCTTCCTTCGTGCCTTTCTGCCTTGGTGGCGGAATGGTGTACTTCTCCGCAATGTTCTTTCTCCGCCTTCGGGGAGACACGTCCGCCTTTGGCGGGACAAGCCCGAAACCCGAAACTTGAAATCTCTAAATCCGCCTACGGCAGAACAGACTCCTAAACGTCTAAACTCCTAACCGTCTAACCGTCTAAACGTCTAACCGTCTAAACGCCTAAACGCCTAAACGCCTAAACGCCTAAACACCTAAACGCCTAAACGCCTAAACGTCTAAACTCCTAAACGTCTAAACTCCTAAACGTCTAAACGTCTAACCCCCTAATCGTCTAACCGCCTAACCGTCTAAACGTCTAACCGCCTAACCGTCTTTTTCTCTCATAATTGCGAATTTGGAAAATGTCCGCATTGTGGAAAAATTCTGTTAATTGATTGGTAACGAACTCTTACCTTCGCGAGGTTTAACTTTCATAGGAAATTATATTACTCACAAAACCACTCTGAAATGTAAGTTTCCTTAAAGTTCATCAAAATACTTTTTCTCTATGGAAGTTGATGAAAGGAATACCTTAGTAACCTACGGTGACAGAATCTCCGTTAGCCAGCACGGATTTGTTTCCAGAGTGCATTTGCGCGATTTGATAAGCTTTTGCCTCAGGCAAAGCAAATACTTTTTACTGATTGCCGACTGCCTCTTGTTTGCATTAATTTTTGAATTGACATGCCTCAGGCCTTCTTCTGAAAAGTCGATTATTGTACTCGTCCTTCTCACTTCTGCCTGGGTATTTATCGGTTATGTAAAAAAAATATATTCCTTCCTCATTCTTGAAGATTCGGAAGTGATCATGGTGAAGTTATTCCACCATTACATGGTATTTCTGGTATCAGGCCTGTTACTTTACTTTTTTCTTTTCCGCGATGTATTTACCTATATGGACTTTGCCACCTACTTTTTACTTACGGGTATTTGGGTAGCTGTTTCAAGGATCGGGTTTCTTTCCATCCGAAAAAGATTCAAGTTTTTGGTGCGCAGAAAATTTAAAGCGGCCATCATCAACAACAATGCCTACTCCGAACAACTGGAACAATATTTCAGCGAAGGGATCTCTGATTACAAAATTGTGTCGAAGATTGAAAAAAAGAACCTGAACCTCTTTCCTCAATCAAACCAGACCCATTCCGATATCTATTACATGTCGCGGATGGGGGTGAGTGAAATATTTTGCGGACTTTCCGGATTCAGCGGAACTGAAATCAATCAACTGATCCAGGAAGCCGACAAATACATGATCCGGGTAAAATTCCTTCCCGATTTTTCATTGTTCAATTGCCCTGTCACCATCGAAAACTTCGGAAATGTTCCCGTCATTGCCATACGTGCCGAACCGCTCAGTTCTGAAAAAAACAGGTTTCTGAAAAGGGCTTTTGATATCCTCTTCTCTTTGCTGGTGATTGTTTTCATTATGAGTTGGCTGATCCCGCTTGTCTGGATCGCCATACGCATTGAATCAAAGGGTTCATTGTTCTTTAAACAAAAGAGATCGGGGTTGAATGACAAAGTATTCAATTGCTACAAATTCAGGAGTATGGTGGCGGTCAATCCGACCTCTGATACGGTACAGGCTACCCGTGGCGACACCAGGGTTACCAAAGTGGGGGCATTTTTGAGAAAAACAAGCCTCGATGAACTTCCCCAGTTTTTCAATGTACTGGCAGGAAATATGTCGGTGGTAGGCCCGCGTCCTCACATGCTGGCCCACGATTTTCTTTACAGGCAAAAAATCGGGCAATACATGGTGCGCCATTATGTGAAACCCGGTATAACCGGATTGGCACAGATCAAAGGATTCAGGGGAGGAACCCTTGAAATCAATGCCATGCAGAAAAGGATTGAACAGGATATACGGTATATCGAAACCTGGTCTTTCTTTCTCGATCTGAAAATAATTTTTGTAACCGGCTGGGATTTAATTCAAGGAGATAAAAATGCATATTGATAATTTATTGAAATTCAAACTATTGTTCAAAGACCATGATTTGCTTACTTTCGCACCCGAACCTGATTTTTAACCCCCCAATTCAATACCCTACACCCATCCCACAATGAAAAATTCAAACCCCGTTCTGATTTATATCCTTCTTTCGGCAATTATATCCGGCTCTTTTTTATCCTGTACCACTTATAAAAATATTTCCTATTTCAAGAATCTTGCAGATAGTGGTGTCATTTACAAAAACGGTGAAAACATCCCTGTTTCCAAATTTACTCCTCTCCGCATTGAACCCGATGACATACTCAACGTTTCTGTTACTACCATTGACCAGAATGTAAATGGGGCTGTCAACATCACCGATGCCAATTCAACTATCCAGGGAAGCATTCCCGCGGCAAACATACCCGGAATGGCGAGGGCATCAGATGGCTATCTTGTAAATAAAAAGGGGTTCATTGATTTGCCGGTTCTGGGGCAGGTGAAGGTGGGTGGCCTCACCATCGACAGTGCAAGGGGAAAAATCCTTCAAAGGGCTATGGTGCTCTACAAGAACCCGACGGTGAATGTTAGGCTGACCAATTTTAAAGTCACGGTTTTGGGCGAAGTAGCCCGGCCGGGTACTTATGTGGTCGATGGCGAGCGTGTTTCTGTGCTGGATGCGCTCGGGCTTTCAGGCGATTTGACCATTTATGCCAAAAGGGAAAATGTACTGCTCATCCGCCAGAACGGCGACAGTGCAAAAACCGTGGTCAGGTTTAACCTCAATGACACCCACATGATGAATTCTCCTTATTTCTATCTCAGGCAGGGAGATGTGATTTATGCAGAACCTGGCAAAGGGAAGGCTGCCGCCACCGACATGGCTGCCACCAGAAACTATGCTATTGCAGGTTCTGTGCTGACGGTTTTGGTGGTCTTATTGAGCAGAATAAATTTTTAAAAAAGTATCTGATAAAAAAATATGAAGGGACCCAAAGACGATAACTGGGATTTGTGGGAGGAAGAAGATGCCAAACCGGCCGATTTCTCCAGGATTACCCGTAAGATCATTGCTTACTGGCCTTACAGCCTGCTCTGTGCGCTGATCCTGGCCGGACTCGCCTTTTTGTACCTGTACAAAACCAATCCGGTATATAATGTAAAGGCATCTATCCTCATTCAGGACAATGACAATAAAACCAGCGGCAATAACGGCGGCATGCTCAGTTCTCTTCAGGACCTCGGGCTGCTCAGCGGAACCAGCAATGTGGACAATGAGCAGATTGTTATCACCAGTTATCCGCTGATGGAAGGGGTGGTGAAAGACCTGCAACTGTATCTGCAGTTTTCTGCCAGTGAAAACCTGCGCGATGTACCTCTGTACCGCAATGATGTCCCTTTCAAGGCCGATGTGGTGGACTTCGATCTGAGCAGGCTCAACAAAGAGCAATTGTCAGACCTTGATTATAAAATTGAAAAAAAAGGGAACACCGGATTTACTATTTCTTCGCAGGAAAAAGTCTGGAATGGAGTATGGAATACGCCGATTCTGATGCCTTTCGGCCATCTCACTCTTCGCAACGACAGCCTTACCGGAACCTGGGAAGAAGGCGAGATCATCCTGATGCATGTATATTCTGTCAGTGCAATGGTAGATCACCTGATAGCAGGTATCAGCGCCGATATCCCCAATAAACAAACGAGTGTAATCAACCTCTCACTTCAAACTACCCTGCCTCAGCAGGGCAAAGATGTGCTGAACGATTTGTTGTCTGTTTACCAGGGTTCCACTGTAGAAGACAACAACAAACTCAATGACAGCACCCTTCAGTTTATCAACCAGAGATTGTCGATTGTCGGGTTTGAACTGGATTCCATTGAACAGCAGATCCAGCATTTCAAACAAAAGAATGAATTGGCCGATTTGCCCACCCAAACGGAAGCTTTGGTGGACAATATGAGCAAAGCGCAGCAGGATTTAAACAGCCAGTTGGTGCAGCTCAGCATTGTGAATTCCCTGATTGAATATATGAAGGCCAATAAAAATAACCCTCGTGTTATTCCGGCTTCATTGATTTTGCAAAATCAAACGCTGGCAGATGCTGTAAGCAATTATAATCAGTTGCTGATTCAAAGAGAACGGCTGCAACTGAGCGCTACCAAAGAGAATCCCATTTTGCAAAATGTGGAAGGGCAGGTGCAGGGTTTGCAGAAAACTATTTTTTCCGGACTGGAATCCATCAGGCTTACCCTGACAACCGGGATCGAGAAAACCAAACAGCAGAATTCGGTATTCACCGGTATCATCCGCAAAGTGCCCGGCATGGAACGTACATTTGGAAGTATCAGCCGGCAACAATCCATCAAGCAGGAATTGTATGTTTATCTTTTACAGAAAAGAGAGGAAGCGCTCATTGCCAAATCATCCACACTTTCCAATTCAAGAATTATTGCCCCGGCCAGAGCAGAAAATGCCCCTGTAAAACCCAAAAGAAGGCTGATTCTTTCAGGAGCTTTTCTTCTCGGTTTGTTGCTTCCCTTCGGTTATGAAAGGGTTTACAGGTTGTTTAATACAAGGATCAGTTCCAAAGAAGATATTACCAACCGCACGGATGCGCCCATTATCGGGGAGATCGGCCATAAATCGGAAGACAAGCTGGTGGTTATAACCAACGGCACCCGCAATATTGTTTCAGAACAATTCAGGGCGCTGAGAACCAACATCCAGTTTTTGTTTACGCGGAAAGAAGATAAGGTAATCCTGATTACCAGTACCATTACCGGTGAAGGAAAAAGTTTTGTGTCGTCCAACCTGGCAACGGTATTTGCCATGACAGGTAAAAAAGTGGCGCTTCTGGAAATGGACCTTCGCAAACCCAAAATTGTCAGCGGGCTTGGATTAACCTCCGCCAAAGGATTTACCCAATACATCATGGGCAATGCAGAAATAAGCGACATCATCATTCCGAGCAGGATCCATGAAAATTTGTTTGTGATTCCGGCAGGAGCCATCCCGCCCAATCCTTCCGAACTTTTGCAGCACGAACGCACGGATGCTTTGTTTGAATACCTCAGGGCCAATTTTGATGTAATCCTCGTGGACACACCGCCCAATGTGGTATCAGATGCACAGTTGTTAAACAAGAATGCCGATGTAACGCTGTATATCGTCCGTATCAATTATACCCACAGAGAGCAGGTGGACCTAATCAGAAATATGGACATCGCACACAAATTACCCAAGCTCAATGTGGTAGTTAACGACATTAAGCCCAAACGGTATGGCGGCAGTTATTACGGTTATGGAGGTTATGGAGGCTATGGGTATGGTTCGGGCTATGGATATTATTATGGCCAGGAAACCGCCGACAAACCCTGGTGGTCTTTTGGGATGAAAATAAAGAAAAAGCGGCTCTAAAATATTAATTCGTGCAATCCGGATCCTGTCATAAACCACAAATAAAATGAATCAACAAAAAAATTGTAAAGCCATGAAATCAATTTCAATTTTGTCAGTCTGCCTGCTGTTTGTATTTACAGCAAGTGCTCAAACGAGCGAGAAAAAAGTTCACTACGAAGCCCAGGTTGATCTGGGGGTCGTATCCAATTCGGCAGTAAAGGGAAAATTTGCCTATGGAGGTACTTTTGAAGCCCTTATCAGGTTGGGGGAGGCCAGCAAGGTACCCGCCGTTGTAGGAGCAGGTCCGTACCAGGGGCCCGAAAGGAGAAATTACCTGACGTTTGCCCTCAAGGGAATGTCCAACCCGTTCAAAGGTTCACCGTTTCTGGTTACAGCCCAGGCTTTCAACAAAAACGGAAGTGATGCGCTTAACTATGCCATGCTGCTGGCAGGTTATCGTGCTGATCTGGATGCCACCGACAACCCCGACAACTACCTGTATTTTGAACCGAGGATCGGGTTGGCGCTCAGCGGCGGTTTTCATTGGGCAGGATTTGCCATTTCACCGGCCTTTGGTTACCAGGTGAAGAGAGTGGATTTGCAGGTATTTCTTGATGGTGGATTTGGCAGCAAGGAGCTGACTTCACGAACGAAGTCGTATATAACTCCGGGTATCGGGGTGGGTTATACATTTTAGGGGAGGTTGGAATTAAGAATGAAGAATTAAGAATGAAGAATTAAGAATGAAGAATTAAGAATGAAGAATTAAGAATTGAGAATTAAGAATGAAGAATTAAGAATTAAGAATGAGGAATGAGGGATGAGGAATGAGGGATGAGGTTCCGATTGGGATTGGGATAGGAATCAGGGCATGGTAGTTTTGGTATCAGGGATTATGAGTTGACAATTTAAGTCATCATTTCCATTGCCATGTTGAGCGCGAAGACGGAGTGTGGTATGGGAATGCAAAGAGCACACATCAGGCGCGTGCTGTAAGGTTTGGAAAAGCATGTTTAACTAAAAGATTAATTCAGTATGTGACTGAGGGCGGCGAAGCCTTGTAAAACCTTCAGGCGTTTGGAGCGATGGCCATGGAGCAAGCATAGCAAAACCCTGAAGTGTTTAGCCTTCGGCTGCGCTCAGCATGACAAACCACGGCGGACGGGACTATCCACTAAACGCGAAACACGAAATCCGAAACCTGAGCTTTTTTCTTCTTTCGTGTTCCTTTGTGCCTTTCTGCCTTAGTGGCGAAATTTCAAAACACTTCAAGGTTTTCCATCCCGCAAAGCCCCTGCGAAACGCTTGAAGGTTTTCCATCCCGCAAAGCCCCTGCGAAACGCTTGAAGGTTTTCGAAAGCCATCCGGGGGCCTTGTAAAACCTTCAGGCGTTTGGAGCAATGGCACTGAAGCATAGCCAAACCCTGAAGCGTTTTCAAGCAAACGTGGCAGGTCAGGATTCGCCTGCGGCGGAACAGGCTCCAGCCACTAAATTAAAAACGAAATCCGCCTTCGGCGAGACAGGCTGAAACCCGAAAAACGAAACACAAAGCCAGAGGTTTTTTTCTTCCTTCGTGTTCCTTTGCGCCTTTCTGCCTTCGTGGCGAAATTTCAAAACACTTCAAGGTTTCCCATCCCGCAAAGCCCCGCAAAACGCTTGAAGGTTTTTGAAAGCCATCCGGGCGGTCTTGTAAAACCTTTAGGCGTTTGGAGCGATGGCCATGAAGCATAGCAAAACCCTGAAGCGTTTTAACTTGAGGCGGACGGGCTCAATCCACTAAACACGAAACCAGTGCTTTTTTTCTTCCTTCGTGTTCCTTTGCGCCTTTCTGCCTTCGTGGCGAAATTTCAAAACACTTCAAGGTTTCCCAACCCGCAAAGCCCTCGCGAAACACTTGAAGGTTTTCCCAACCCGCAAAGCCCCTGCGAAACGCTTGAAGGTTTTCGAAAGCCATCCGGAGACACGCTTCAGGAAAAACCTTCAGGCGTTTGGAGCAATGGCACTGAAGCATAGCCAAACCCTGAAGCGTTTTCAAGTGGTAAACGTAGTCGGTGAGACACCGACCACTAAGTGCCGGAAAGTTTTAAACCTTAGTAGAAAAGTGAGTTTATGTTACATCCAACCTTATTACCTTATTTTGATTTTGCTTTCTTAAAAGGCTGCAATGGTTAAGAAGGTTGAATCTGAATCATTGAGATAATTTTTTCTACTAAGGTTATTGAAGATTAATGTTAAAAAACCTGATTATCATAAAAGATTATCTCCTGAGCGCATCTAAATTTAAATTAGCCAAATAAATCATGTAAATTTATCTCTTCTAAAATTGTTTTAAAGATCATGATAGCGCCCAAAATATTGAAAGTAAAAGCCATCAAAAAATTTGCGCTGGAAGTGGAATTTGCTGACGGTGTTAAGGGGGATTATGACCTTGGGCACCTTGCCGGAAAAGGTGTATTCCAATCGTGGGAAGAAGGAGATATCTTTTTTAATGTAGGCGTAGATGCTGAATCGGGATCTATTGTTTGGCCTGGTGGTTCCGACATTGATCCGTTACATGTTTATTGCCGGATAAAAGGCATACCCGTAGATGAGTATTTAGACAGTCTTTCACACTATGCCCCGAATTAGTGCCTTTTACGGGATTATTATTTTTATGTTTTATGATGATCATAATCCTCCTCATTTGCATGCCAGGTATGGAGAGTTTGAGATACTGATTAATATCACAGACCTTTCAGTCTTTGCAGGGCAATTCCCGCCAAGAGCTTTTGGCCTTTTGATGGAATGGACATCGCTGCATAATGATGAGCTTCTGGTCAACTGGAACCTGGCCAAAGAATTAAAGCCATTAAATCCAATAGCTCCTCTTGTGTAGGCGAAAGAGATGTCCCACCATCCGGGCGACACGCTGACGCTGGGGCTTGCGAGCGGAGCGGGTTGCACGGTGATAATAATTCCGAGGTTCCCGCGATGGCTGAGGCGCTGCATTGAGCGGTTCGGTAAACTCACCGTGGCACTTGCCGAAATGCACCCGAAGCCTGAGCTTTTTTCTTCCTTCGTGTTCCTTTGTGCCTTTCAGCCTTTGTGGCGGAATTTCAAAACACTTCAAGGTTTCCCATCCCGCAAAGCCCCTGCGAAACGCTTGAAGGTTTTCCCAACCCGCAAAGCCCTCGCGAAACGCTTGAAGGTTTTCGGGAGCCATCCGGGCGGTCTTGTAAAACCTTCAGGCGTTTGGAGCGATGGCCATGAAGCATAGCAAAACCCTGAAGTGTTTTAACCTTCCAGGCTCCGGAATCCCTAAACGACTAACTCCGCCTTCGGCGAGACAGGCGTCTAAACGTAGTGGGTGAGGCACCAGCCACTAAGAATTTAGGCCGGAATTAAATCCGCCTGCGGTAAAGATGCTTCGGCTTCGCTCAGCATGACAAACCACGACGGACGGGCTCCGGAATTCCCTAAACGCCTAAACGCCTAACTCCGCCTTCGGGAAGACAGGCGTCTAAACGTGGTCGGTGATGCCCCAAACCCGCCTCGCTCACTGCGCATGCAGAGATGCCGTCTGGCTGTAGGCCATCTCATTGCGCCAGATGGCGGCTACCCTGAACCAGTAGCGGGTGCCGGGTTGCAGGCCCGTAAAGAGATGCGAACACTTCGACGACCGCGTGGATGCCCACTCAGGCCCGCTTTCGGGCGACCCGGTGGTGATTTCGAATTTGTACAACCGGATTTCTTTAATGCGTTTCACCCGGCAAACTATCTGGCCGCTGCACAGGCCATTCCTGACAGAAATGTTTTCGGGATGCGTGATATTTATTGTTTCCGGGGCCTTGACCAATGAATAACCACTGCTGGCCAGCAAAGAAGTGTCGCCATAAGCCACCGAAAGGATGTGGTACCCCAGCCTCGTAAAAAGATCGAGGAGGGCGCTGCGGCTTTGGTTTTTCACAGCTACCAGTATCAGGTCGCGACCTGAAGCAGCCGCTAAATCGGTTTCAAATCTGTCAAGCGCCGATTTCACATCTGCCAGCGCGGGATATGGATTTGGATAACCCGCATTGCCGGTCATGGATGCAAGGATGTATCCACCCTTGCTCAGCAGTTCCGTATCGGGCAGCTTGTTGAGGCTTGTTTGAATCTTTACCAACATGGCAATAGTTTTTAAAGGTTCACTGTCTGATTGTAATATTTATTATATATAACTGATTTGTCATGTATTTTATTATGCCAGGTGCAGTTGCAGGGATAGAAAGGAGGGAGCGGGGGCAGGTGGATTGCCTTTTGTACTTAAAACAGAGATTTTCAGGTTTGCAAACGGGAAAAGTTGTACAACATTCGGGAATTGTCAAATGACAAATGGGAAAAGTTGTACAACATACGGCAATTGTCAGATGACAAATGGGAAAAGTTGTACAACATTCGGGAATTGTCAGATGACAAATGGGAAAAGTTGTACAACATTCGGGAATTGTCAAATGACAAATGGGAAAAGTTGTACAACATTCGGGAATTGTCAGATGACAAATGAGAAAAGTTGTACAACATTTGGGAATTGTCAGATGACAAATGGGAAAAGTTGCACAACATTCGGGAATTGTTAGATGACAAATGGGAAAAGTTGATCAGCATACAGCAAGAGTTGGGCAACAACTGGCGAATGCCTTGCAACAAATAAGCATTATTGATCATCCTGCGGCATTTATAAACCGGCAAATGGGATTTGTAAATCAACGAGGGGGATTTGTAAGCCTGCGAAAGTGATTTGTAAACCTACAAACGGGACTTTATAGTGGCCGGTTAGAGGTCTATCCGTTAATTCGGGTCCCGGAGGCAGCGCCATGGACGGTTATGGTCTGGCCAATATGCGTGCAGGGATGAAGCAGGGGCTGGACTGACCATTAAGTAGAGGTTTGCCTGGTTTGATCAGTGCTATGGGGTTCCAATCTTCATCGTCAGGACACCTGCCACTAAAAAGAACTGACACCCCCATCCCCCGGATGGGCGAAGTTGTTCTGCCATAGAAACTCCTTGAAAATTTTTTTCCATGACAGTTGCCTTTACGATTTCAAGTGATAACATTTATAAACAAAAAAAAATGAAAAAATATCTATAATCGTAAACACAATAAAGATGGGAAAAGTTATCTTACAATAATAAATTAATCAATATGGCAAAGATTGTTAACAAACCAGTAAAGCCGGGTAAGGTTGATTGCGATAAATGCAATGGAACAGGAAAAATTAACGGCAAGACTTGTTCAGCCTGTAAAGGAACTGGCAAAAGAGATTTATTGCTTGGCTAAAACTACCGCAGGGTGCATAGATTATCTACGCGCCCTGCATTTTTATTAACGTTCAATCACAATTTTATGACGCAAGAACAAATCGAGTTTATCAACTCATTTACAAATTATAATTTATTTACATTTACCCAAATAAAAAAGGAACGATTTAACAATGAATGGACAGAAGAATGCCAGCGGCTCTTTTTAGAAACAAAAATGGGTATTATTCATATCGCTGAAAATTTTTTATTACGACCAGTAAGGACTTTTAATGCGCTCCGACTAACATTTACTCAAGAAAACGAACCAATTAGGAATGAAATTACAGACTCGATAATTGGTATATTTGATAATTGGAGACAGAACAACTAAGCCCAGCCCATTCACAGGTTTTGCGTCAGGCGGGCTGACGTGAAAATTTGAAGTTTTGTGTTTCTAATGAACTTTAGTGATAAATTGAAACTTTGTGCTTCAAGACCCGCTCGAACTCGAAATTAGAAACGGTAAAAATTGATATCCTTGATAATTCGTAGGAGTTAGGAAGGAAATTCGTATAAAATAATATGTGAGGAAAGTCCTTGTGAGAAATATATTAATTATTCCCTATGACCTAAATAGTTGGTCGCAAATTAAATAGGGTAATAAGGAAATTTAAAAACGTTATTGAAATAATTTTACATAATAAAAGGAATTAAAAGAAGAATAAGTTTGTTTACAATAAGAATTGAAAATAAAATTAATGTTGAGTTTTTAAAAATAAAAAGCAGAATCAGATCTTTTCTGTTGTTTGGTAATCCTACGAGGGTAAGTTTTGGCAGAAAAGTTCAATTGAGTGGAAATATTAAGTTCGGGAATAAAATTCATATCGGTGATTATTCTAAAATTAGGGGTAAGTTGGTGTTAATACGAAATGATGTTTTTATTCATGAAAATGTTTTTATCAGAGGTAGTGTTAATATTGAAATAGGTGCAGGAACTACTATTAATAGAAATACATGTATTCTCGACAAAGTAACTATTGGAAGATTTTGCTCAATAGCCCCTAATTGTGTGATTGTAGGATCAAACCATCATTATGCAAATAAAGATATTATTATTAAAGACCAAGGTTCATCTATCGAAGGTATTAAAATTGAAGATGATGTTTGGATTGCGGCGAACGCGACTATTTTGGACGGAATAACTATTGGCAAAGGTGCTGTCGTTGCTGCTGGTGCAGTTGTAAATGCTAATGTTCCACCGTTTACTGTTTTTGGAGGGGTACCTGCTAAAGAGATAGGTAAAAGATTAAAGTTTGGTGGGTAACAGAAATCACTATTTATGGAGCACATTTAACAGAATAGGAACGCAATCAATTGGGTTTATCGGAAATGTAATAATTGCAAGACAACTTTCTCCTGACGATTATGGATTAATTGCAATGTTGGCTATCATAATGGGTATTGCCTGGAACTTTACCGAATCGGGTTTTGGGGATTGCCTTATACGAAAAATGGATGTAACTAAATTGGATTATGATACCATTTTTGTATATAATTTAGTAGTTAGCTTAATTCTTTATTCTGTACTTTATTTTTCAGCTCCTTTAATAGCTACATTTTTTGAACGCCATGAACTTATTGAAATTACCCGATTACTTGGCATCGCAATAATATTGAACGCCATAACTATTACAGAGTTTACCCGGATGATGAAAGAATTGAAGTTTAAAAACTTTGCATTGATCCAAATAAGTAGTAGTCTAATATCTGTGGTAGTTGCTTATTTGATGGCGTTAGAGGGCTATGGATACTATTCTTTAATTTTTCAAGCATTGACCTTTTCGCTTGTAAATATTTTTTTAATAACAGTCATTAACAAGTGGAAACCTTTTTTTCATTTTAGCTGGGAGCGATATCGGCAAATGAAGAGTTTTAGTAATAATATGCTTATTTCTTATTTTACAAATCAAATTGGGCAGAATTTATATTCGGTGTTTATTGGTAAGTTTCAAGCAGCCGTTTCATTAGGATATTATAATCAGGCTTCTAAGATTAACGATGCTAACTTCCAGAGTATCAATTCAGTAATTTTAACAACTTCATACCCTTTAATTGCTAAAGAAAAAGATAAATCAATTCGGAAAAGTATGTATCATGCCCTTCTTAATAATTTTCTTTTTATACAGTATGGTATTTGCTTTTTCATTATAGGTTCGGCTTTTCCATTAATTCAAATTCTTTTTGGTTCAAAATGGTTAACTACAGCGCCTTATTTAATATTGATGACTATTGCTTATTTGTTTAATCCTGTTATGACTGTAAATGCTAACATAATAAAAACAGAAAATAGATCAGACCTTTATAGGAATTTGACTTTTTTAAGAAATGGCTTGAGTTTGATTTCTCTTTTGCTGACTTATAAATATGGTGTTGAAATGATTTTGATTGGACAAATCTTTGCACGGTATATTTCAGTGATTATAGATGTTTTTTATTGTGGCCCTCAGATAGAATTCGGACCCATTCAACAGTTAAAGGTAATAACTATACAATTAGTGGGACCACTTTCCGCTTGTATTCTTGCCTATTTAATCAGTAAGGATGCTGGAAAAAGCATTCATCAAATTGTCATATTTGGACTTGTTTATTTGTTTGCAATCTTATTAATAAACAAGTTGATTAAGAACCAGATCCAAATAGAATTGTTTAAGAGAATGAGAATCTTGTGCAAAAGATCTACTCATTTAAAACATTGAGTATTTATTTCTAAATGACTAAAATTAAACACAATTAAATTTACCGGAGTCGTTTTAAATCATGAATAAACGTGTATGTATATTATATCCTAATTATTGGGGAGACATGATGGGAGGCGCTGAACTTCAAATAAAATACCTTATAGATTTGCTGATAAATAATGGCTTTAAGGTTTATTTTATTTGTATTGATCAAAGAAAAGCAGATGAAGAAAGTCAAAATGATTTTGAGTTATATCGTCTTAAATGTTTTAAATTCAGACAAACCCTGGGAAGTATATATCCTCTTTACCATTTAAGAATAATAAGGGAATTGAATAGGATAAAGCCGGATATAATTTATACAAGGACATATACATCATGGAGTGGCTTAGTTACAAAATATGCAAAAAAAAGAGGGATAAAGCATCTGTGGGCTATCGCTTCTGATAGCGATGTATCAAGGGTATCTAAGAAAATAAGACCTTATAAAATTTTTGATCTTATAGAAAGACATTGGGTTAAAAAAGCATTTAAGGATTGTGATTTTATCCTAACCCAAAATGAGTTTCAACAAAATAAACTTTTGGAATGTTATAAAAGGTCAGGAATATTAATTAAGCAATCAACCTATTCTTGTCCTGAAAAGCTCATAAAAAAGGATAATAAGAAATTATCAATTTCCTGGATTGCAAACTTCAAACCCCTTAAACGTCCGGAATTATTTATTGAATTAGTGGAAGCTTTCAATAATAATCCGGAATTTGATTTTATAATGATTGGCAGAATGGAAAAGAAGTATAAACATTTAATGGAAAAAACTTTATCGAAATATTTAAACTTTAAATATTTAGGTGAAATTGAAAATGATAAGGTGAATGAGATTCTTTGTAAGTGTCACATTTTGATAAACACTAGTTTATTCGAGGGTTTCTCAAATACTTTCGTACAGGCTTGGATGAGAAAGGTTATTGTAATTAGCATGAATTCAGATCCTGATAAGATACTAACTAGACAAGGAATTGGGTTTGTTAGGGAGAACATTAATGATGTTGTCTTATTACTAAAAGAATTGGGCAAAGATCCTTTAAAGGTTTCAGAATTAGGAGATAGAGCCTTTTCGTATTCAAACGAAAATCATTCTTATGAAAAGAATAGTTGTCAACTACTTAATTTAATGTTATGAGAACTTCTCTTCCTACAATGTAGTTTTAATTTTAGGCTAATTATCGAATACCCATGAATAAGATTAAATTCCCTAGATTAAAGAAAATATTTCCTTTTTATCAAGTAAGGAATGGGGTCACTTTTTTTAATTGATAAATCGTATTAATTCGTATCTATTATTAAATGAATAAGGTTTTTAAAACCAAGGTTCTAATTTTTTCCGGCCAACAATTTGGATATTTGGTTGATACTTTTAAATACTGTGAATATGTTGGTGAAGAATTTGAAATCACATATCTTGGATGGGATTACAAAAGACCAAAACATTCATTGCAGGGAATTCATGTTAAGTATGTAAGCAGGCATGGAAATTTGTTCAGGCGAAATTACCGTTTATTGAGAGCACTACATAAAGAATTGAAATCTAATATTTATGAAATAATTTTTCTAAATTATATCCGGGGAATTTCGTTTATTAGATTCTTGCACCTTCGGAAGAAAATGATATTTGATGTAAGAACTCTATCAATAAGCCATAATAGATTTGACCGTTGGATTTATGATAGTTTTTTAAAATTTGAAAGTCTTTTTTTCAAAAATTACTCCGTAATTAGCGATGGCATTGCAAACAAACTGAGGCTTAAGAAGTACAACTTGCTTCCTTTGGGGGCAGATCCGATCTTAAATAAATCAAGGAAGCGTGGTATTCCAAATCAGATTCGGCTACTCTATATAGGTACACTTCAGGGAAGGGATATCCTTAAATGCGTTAAGGGAATGGAAAAATATATAGATTCATCAGGAGATGAAAATGTTCTCATGAAGATAATAGGTGATGGACCTGAACTATCAGAGATAGAAAATTATGTGAAGAATAGTAGTATTTTGAAGGATAAAGTGGAGTGTACAGGTAGAGTTTTGCATACTGAACTCAAGCCATACTTTGAATGGGCAAATGTAGGAGTTAGTTTCGTTCCAATTACTCCTTGGTATAATTTTCAACCTCCTACGAAAACGTTTGAATACTTGCTATCTGGATTGCCAGTAATAGCAACCAGTACAAATGAACATATAAATCTTTTGCAGGATGAAAAATATTGTGTGTTAATTAATGATGATTCAAAAAGCTTTTCAAAAGGTATTGAGGAGATGAATCAGAAATTGAAGGGGGGGATTGAGCGTGAATATTTTCAAAAGAAATATGCAGATCATAATTGGGAAACAATTGTAAAAAACAACTTTTTAGGTATCCTAAAGTCGGCTAAATAATTAGTCCGGTATGAAAATAAAGATCCAATTAGCAATAATATCAATCTACATTCTTGCCTTTTCAAATGTGTTATTGGACTTGATGAGCTTAAGGGAATTGTTGGGAAGTTATATCTTATTAGGAGTAGATCTGATTGTCCTTTATATTGGATTATCCGGCATGCATAAAAGTAAATTTAATTTGATTTTTTTCATAGCTCTTATCCTTCTTGGGTTTGCAAACTTTCTTTCAAATGATTATAGTTTCATTACATTCCTAAATGGGATGAGAGAGATAGTATTAGTTGTGCTCTTATTTTCCTTTTATGAATCTATAAGAGGCATTCGTTCACGTGTATTTATGAGAAAATGTATGGATCGGTTTATTCTGATTTTTCTTGTTACTCAATTGCCAGTTACGATCTTTCAGTTTATTGAATATGGAGCCAGCGATCAGGTGGGCGGCACGCTTGGAAACGGAAATACAGGTATATTAACTTTGTTAATAATCCCAATGGTTTATTCAAGAATAAAAAAGAACCTTCGAATAAAAGGCGCTAAAGCTTATTACAATTTGATTTTTCTTTTGCCCCTCTTTATTAATGAAACTAAGATTTCTTTTGTTTTGATCCCGATCATGTTTTTTTGCCTCCTTAGGTTTCGTAAGATAGAAACAGTTTTTATGGGTATTGTTTTAGGTATAGGCCTTTTCAGCATAATGAGCTATGTTTATTCAGATAATGGCACTTCTACACGTAAGAGCTCAGGTACCGCCGCCACGATTTTTAGTGAGAATAATTTAGACAAAATACTGCTTAGCAATGTGGAAGAAGGTGAAGACATACCGAGGTTCACAAAAATTTATATGGCAATGAACCTTTTAAATAAAAATACAATTGATTTTTTGATTGGAGAGCAGATAGGGGCTTTTAAAGGAGGCACAACATTATCCTTATCCAAATTTGCCTCGCAGTACAATTGGATGTTATTAGGTTCCAAACCATATATTTTTTTTCTATTAATTTCAGGTGGTTGGCTAATGTTAGTATTAATGATTTTCTTTTTTATTAATAAATTATTCATGATGAAACATAGAGCAAAGGATATGAAACTAATAGTGCTATTGGCATCTTTATTTATCTTGATCTTATTTTATAATGACGCTTTTCGGAATCCATTGTTTTGTTTCATTTACATATACTTTGTAATGATTGCAAAGGAGCTACCTATATCTCCGTATTTTAAAAGAAACTTTAGATCAAATAATGGTTTAAAGCCATTTAGTAAAAGAGCACAAGTTCGAACTCTTTAAATTTTAATTTGATAATTGAAATGGTTCTCTTTAATGGTTCAAGAGAAGAAAATATAATGGACTATAATCGGGTATATTCGGATGGAAATCTTGTCGAAGCGAGAGAAGGCATAGGCTGGGAGTATATAAAGCATTAAATTCATCACCCCGAAAATTCAAATAATCCCTGTTATACGTTTGAATAATTGCAACATTCAATTCGGTGAATAGGGGATTTTATTTAAACAGTTTCTTGATTTTTTGAACGAATAACGATTGCACAATCCAAAGTGACTATTTGACTATTAGAATAATGGTTTCAGCTTGGGTTCTTTAATTTTTAAAATATGACCATCCTTTTTGGTATTCCTCCGATACATCACATAAAAATTTCAATGGACGAGGTCTCCGGATTAAGACAATTGGGAAATACATGTTATACCGCGCAATACGGTTTGAATAATTCCAAAGCTTCTAAGTTATCGAGATTTATCGGTGTACTAAGAAATACTTTTTCGATACTCAGGATATTATATAATACAAAGCCTCATTTGTTATACCTGAATTCCAGGGTTGAACCAGTTGCTGGAGTTCGCGACTTTATAACCATATTTGTAGTAAAGCTATTTTATCGTAAAAGATTGAAAATAGCAATTAAGAGTCATGGCTCAGAGTATAGCCACTTAAAAAGCAATTCCTTTCTTTATAAAAAAGTTATTAATCCCTATTTAAATAAGAATGTGGATGCATGGCTCATGTTATCCAAGGAAGAACAGGAATTGATGCGGCATTTTATTTCCATTCCAAACAGGGTATTTGTTACCACTAACATAGTTTCCGATTTTGAAATATCAGATTCCGGGGTAGCTCATGATTTTTTGAATAAGTTGCCAAAAGATAAGTTTATAGTCCTTTTTTGTGGAAGAATTATTAAAGAAAAAGGTTGCTTTGACATAGTCGATTCAATTCCATTCATCAAGGACATTGATGAGATGGTTTTCATTTTTTTGGGAGACGGGCCGGAATTACCAACAATAAAAAATATAGTTGAAGAAAGATGTATTCAAAAACATTTCTTGTTTACAGGTTGGGTGGATGAAGCCGTTTCCAATTCTTTTTTTTCAAGAGTAAATATTCTTTTATATCCATCATATAGTGAAGGGTTTTCCATGGTTTTATTCAGGGCAGTCGCATCTGGTATTCCTGTGATCACAACAAGGATAAGAGCGGCTGCGGATTACTTGAAAGAGCCGGATAATGTATTGTGGGTAAAGGATGGGCAGCCCCATGAAATCGGAATGGCAGTAACTAAATTATTTGAAGATCATGAATTGAGGTCAAGAATGAGTGAGAATAATAAACAACTGGGGCGGATGTTTAATAAGAGGAATACCTGTAAGAACCTTTCGCAGATTTTTGAAAGTATTTGTGCATGAAAGTAATAGAGTTAGGGTTAGAAGTTGATACATTATATCCTACATATAAAGTAGTGTTTTTCAAGAAAATTTAATCAAAAGCTTGAAAATAGATTACCACAATATGCCTAAAGGAGCCGGTAAATTGAATTTTGCACTCCGGTACATTATGAATGTCGTTCGAACCTGGTATTTATTTCATGTTCGGTATCCATGGGTAAAGTACAATGGGTTTGTGAGGGTGATGCCATATTGCCTTTTTGTAAAAAGGAAAATTGTTATCGGAAACAATGTACAATTTGGTAGAGGTACGTGGGTGTCGAGTGATGTAACGTTTGGTAATAATATTTTAATGGCTGGCAGGGTGAATTTTGTGGGCAGGAATGATCATGTATTTGATGAGCCCGGTATGTTGATCTGGACTTCTGGGCGCGGAAATGATGAAACTACTTTTGTTGAAGATGATGTTTGGATTGGCACAAATAGCATTATCCTTGCCGGTGTAAGAATTGGGATGGGAGCTATAATTGCTGCGGGTGCTCTTGTTAATAAGGATGTACCGCCCTGCGAAATTTGGGGTGGCGTACCTGCAAAGAAAATAGGAGACAGGTTTAAAACAACAGAAGAAAGGGAGAGGCATATAAAGTTTTTACTTAAATACAAAAAATGAACCAGCACAGAATACTTTTGCTTGGCACAAACTCCTTTGTAGCTAATGGCCTTTACAATAAATTAAAGAGCTCCGGTCATTTTGTTAATTGTTTCAGCAGAGGGCAGGTAAAAAGACAGGGCGATTTTGTGACGGGTGATGTTTACCAACTTTCTGAAAATAATTATCTAATTGAAAATTATGACACAGTCATCAATTTTATAGTTATTAAGGATGAAGATGTAGAAAAGAATATAGAGTATATAAAATCGGTCGTTGAGTTTTGCAGAATTCATGGGGTTAAGAAATTGATTCATTTTTCTTCCATAATGGTTTACGACTATCAAGTCAGTGAAGCAGATGAGAAAACGCCTGCAGAACCTTTAAAAAGTACCGCTAAGAAGGGATATGGTGAATTTAAAATTGCAGTGGACGAATATTTGGATAGTGAAAGAAAAAATCTGCCCTTTGAAATTATTCTTGTCAGGCCCGGATATGTCCTTGCTGGTAATCGCAAGTGCCCATTTATGAAAGAATTACCTTTTGGGATTACGTTAATAAAGGGAAACCGGAACAGTAAACAACCGATTGTAAAAAGAGATGATGTTCATGATGCATTGATAAGAATTGTTGAATCATCTTCAAATATTCCTGTTTATCATTTTTACCCGAATGATGGGATGACAAAATTCAGATATGCAAAACAAAATGCCGGAGGTTTGATAATTACCTTACCTAAATGGATATTCAGAGGCATTCCTCTGATACTTTCAAAGGCAGGTATTATCCCTAAATCATTTTACAGCAGGTTTGAAGGTATGTATATTGAGACAAGATTTAATTCGGATTTGACGGAGAAAACTTTGCATTTTAAATTCAAATAGGATGAAAATCGCTATTCTTGGAGCGGGTACATACGGTAGTTATGTTATTAATTCTATTTTAGAAAAATTTCCCGGAGCATCAATTACGGTTCTTGAGGTGGGCGACAGAAAAATCAAAAGTGAAAAAGAGATTGGATTTGCTTCTACACTGAAAGAAGAGAAGTACAAAGGCTTGACAGACGGACGATTTTTTGGATTTGGAGGAACTTCTGATAAATGGGGCGGTCAGCTTCTTACTTTTAGCGAGTTTGATTTTAAGTCCCCGGATGATTTTATGAAGGATATAATTCGGATTAACCGGGAAAGAAAATCCAGTGTTTTGGCAAAGTTTAAAATAGAGAACGAACATCCTGAGAAGCCGGTATCCGAAGAATTGTTTATCAAAACGGGTGTATGGTTGAGTGCATTGCGCAGGAATCTGTTTCATTGGTTTAAAATCGGGAACCGTAAGCAAGTAAATTTATTACCGCATTGCAGAGTTGTACGATTAAAGTCAGCTGACAAAAAAAAGATTGATTCGGTCATCTATTTTGAAAATGGATTTGAAAAGGAACAATCTTTTGACTATTACTTCCTTACGGCGGGTGCGTTTGAAAGTGTAAGGATTTTGCTGAGTTCCTCTTTGACAAAAGAAAAGAGGGTTTACTTCTCAGATCATTTATCTCAGAAAGTTTTTAAGGTCAAAGATTCAACGAAAATAGGTAATGAAGATTTTGTATTTCGCATGAAGGGTACTTCTCTGATTACAAAGAGGTTGATAGGAGAGTTCGCTAATTCATCCTTTTACATTCATCCTGTTTTTAATCTCAGGTTCCCATTTTTTGAAAGTGTAAAGGAAATACTTTTCAAACACCATTTTCAAATGAAATACCTCTGGAATATATTTAGAGATATTCCCCATGTCATCGGCTTTATGTGGTCTGTTATTATTAAAAGAAAGATGTATGTAATGAATAATGAATGGTTTTTATATATTGATATTGAAAACCCAAGTAAAGAAAGCTATGTAGAACTCGCAGTGAATGTTGATAAATTTAAGATTCCCGGGCTTGACGTTTATTATAGAACAGATGAAAAAGCTGTTGTTGTATTTGAAAAGGCAAAAGAAATTGCTATTAAATATCTGAATTGCAATGGAGCAGATTATGAGGTTTTAGCTGAAAGAATAAATATTCAGACTTGTGAGGATATTTATCATCCCTATGAAATGTTTAATTTTAAAAATGCTGATGATTATTTCAGCCGATGGAGTAATATGTTAGTAGTCACTACCGGAGTGCTTTCCCGTTCGGGAGGTATCAACCCCACCGCAGCAATGTTTCCTGTAGTAGATGAATTTATTGAAAAGCATTTAAAATTTTAGGGGCTTTGATCTCGGTTTTAATGAATGCTTACGCCTGTTCTCCAGATATGGGAAGCGAACCCGGAATGGCGTGGAACTGGTGCCTGAACCTTGCTGAGTATTGTGAATTGCATATCATCACAGAAGGTGAATTCAGAGGTAAAATAGAGGCAGCACTGCCAACCCTTCCTCAGGGAAAAAATATGCACTTTTACTATAATCCTGTATCAGATAAGGTGAGAAAGATGTGCTGGAACCAGGGGGATTGGCGTTTTTACTGGTTTTACAAAAAGTGGCAACAGAAGACCTTTCAGTTGGCACTTGAAATTATGCGAACCAATAAAATAGATATTGTGCACCAGCTCAATATGATTGGTTTTCGTGAGCCCGGTTATCTGTGGAAAATAGAGGGGGTGCCTTTCGTCTGGGGGCCGGTGGATGCAAAAGAAAAATTCCCGGTTGGCTATCTAAAGGGCGCGGGATTAAGGACAAAAATATTTGTTCGTATAAAAAACCTTTTGACAGTAATTCAACTAAGACGAAGTAAGAGAGTAAACAAAGCTATTAAGAGAGCATCAATAGTAATTTCTGCAACTACGGAATCACGAAATAGTTTCAAAAAATATTTCAATATTGATTCTCCCCTTTTAAATGAGACGGGATGTTATCCTTTAAAAACAGTTTTGAAAGAGGAAAATCTTACGGGTGTATTCAATGTTCTTTGGGTGGGTAAAGGTGATTTCAGGAAACGGTTGGATTTGGCTGTTAGAGTAATAAGTAAGATGAACAATAAGAGTGTGAAATTGCATATAGCCGGCATAAGTGATACCGTTAATTGTGAAGAATTGGCTATGAGGCTGGGTATTTCAAGTCAATATATTTGCCACGGAATTATCTCCCACAAAGATGTCATAGGATTAATGCAGTATTCAGATTTATTCCTGTTTACGAGTGTGGCAGAAGGTACACCGCACGTGGTTTTAGAGGCGATTCAAAATAATCTTCCTGTAGTTTGTTTTGACACTTGTGGTCAGGGTGACTGTGTAAATGAAGCCGTCGGTATTAAAATACCATTGAGTAATCCGGAGCAATCAGTTTCGGATTTCGCAGATAAGATTAGTTATTTGTATCACCATAGGGAAGTATTGAAACAGCTTTCTGCGAATTGTTCTGAAAGACAGGAAGAATTGTCATGGAAAAATAAAGCCAGGCAGATGGTGGGATTGTATGAAAAAGCATTGGCTGGTTTTCAATCTGCAGATGCAGAGTAAAATAGGTTAGTTTTTACCAAAGGGCCGCCTGCTGCTGCGGGCTTGAGTGTATCTTCATGGGGTGATCTTTTTACCAAAGGGTCGCCCGCTGCCGCGGGCTTATTGGGGTATCAAACCATCCTTTCCGACACGAGGCTATGCATACTCAAAAGACAAAAGTATCAGCAAAAAGAACGGCAAAGCCCGCCGGGGCGGGCGGCCTTATGGTAACTGCGCCACGACAACTACAACACCACCTTTTAATAAAGTCTGCCTTCGGCGGGACGACCTTAAAGCTCCTCCAATCGTTCATATATACCAGAAGGTTCTTATATTTAAGAAAAAAACGATGCCTGATACATACTCTCAATTAAATATCCACGGTGTTTTCGCAGTGAAGAGACGCGAAAATATTATTACAAAGAACTTTCGTGATCCGTTGCATAAATACATGAGCGGGATATTAAACGAATATGATGCTTTTCCGTTAGCGGTAGGAGGATGGTTAGACCATGTCCATGTATTTTTTGAACTAAAACCTTCACAAAGGATAAGCGATGTAATAGGGCATTTGAAAGCGGTATCTTCCAAATGGATAAACGAGAATCATTTTGTAAAAGGGAAATTTAATTGGCAGGAGGGTTACGGAGCTTTTTCCTATTCAAAATCTCAGCGGGATCGGGTAATTAAATATATTATGAAACAGGAAGAACACCACAGAAAGATGACATTCAGAGAAGAGTATATCGCGTTGCTGAAAAAATTTGGGGCAAAATATAAGGAGGAGTATTTGTTTGAGTTTTATGATTTGAAATAGGGGATGAAGTCTTTTACTAAAGGGCCGCCCGCTGCCGCGGGCTTGATTGGGGTTTGCTCAGGATGTATCTTTTACCAAAAGAGTCGCCCGCTGCCGCGGGCTTGATTGGATATTCGTGGGATGTATCATTACCAAAGAGTCGTCCGCCGAAGGCGGACTGATCAGGTAATTCATCCTTCCCGGTGAGATATTAAGTACTATCAAAAGACACTATTAAGTAGTAAAAAGGATATAGAAGCCCGCCGGGGCGGGCGACCTTATGGTAACAACGCCACGACATTATAGTTTGACAAAGCCCGCCTTCGGCGGGCGACCTTATGTTAGAGATCATTACCAAAAGGACGCCCCTCCGAGGCTTGATTTGGCTTTGATGGGACGACCTTATGCGGAGATCATTATCAAAAGGCCCTCCACCGTGGCGGACACCTCTTCCAATGCCTGAGGCGCTGCATTTTTAAGAGAAGATCGCGGTAAAGTATATGGCACTTTTTCCGGATTCAATTACGAATTCTTATCTTTAATAATGGCTAATAATTTTGAACAATGACTCCAATTAAAATAAATGTAAATAAACAGTCAGACGGGTATTCATTCAGCATCGCACCATCCGTAAGGGATTTTATCAAAACACTTTTTCCTGATGCAAAACCTGCAAACAATATTTTTGTCGCTTATGATATTAAAAGCGATTTTGATTTATATGTTAGACACCTCGAAAATTACATATATCCGGCCTTGTTGGGAGTCGACAAGAACAGTGACTTAAAAAAGTTAGGAGAAATCCTGTTTATTGATACCCAAACCGGAAATATTTTAAATAAGGTAAGCCACAGTGACAAAAAAGTTTAATCAATATTTGGGCAAAGCAGGGCAGCTTAATGTCATGTCGGAATTTTTAACACTTGGTTGGAATGTGGCCATTCCTGAAGTGGATATTGGCAATGATATTTTTGTTGTCCAGGATAAAAACGGCACATTAAAAAGAGTTCAGGTTAAGACATCTGCCGCATCAAAAAGAACCCGGGGTTTTAGCGGACAATTCAGCGTATCTCTGAAAAACTTACGCAATATTTCAAATATATTAGTACACTATGTTTTCCTTGTAAGGCACAATGAGCAATGGTTTAGTCCTGTAATTATCAGGCAGGATTATTTGCTTTAATATTTTGAAAAACAAAATGTGGGTTCAGAATCCGGGGGAAACATAACATTTTACTTTTCTTACAACGATACACAGATTGAATGTTCAGGGTATGATTTTACAAAATATATCAGGGATTTTACAGACTTTCCCAAAGTTGAACATTAGTACAGGTCAGGTATATATTCTGCGATAGTTTTAACATGCAATGTTATTCGGTTTCGTGGCATTAAAAGGAGTTTCCTTAGTGCCTTTCTGCCTTCGTGGCAAAAAATAAAGAGGCCACCAGGTCACGAAGACGCGAGCATCACAAAGGAAACCGTTCGTGAAACTTAGTGCCTTTGGGCCTTCGTGGCGAAAAGGTTTAGCGGCGGAACAGTCGCCAGCCGCTAATAAAACAGTCTCTCAAAAGGGGGTCTATCCAACCCCGTTATTCTATTAAAAACAAACCAAAAATCATGAAAAAACAAAAAACGAGAATCTTGTTTCTCCTTCATCTGCCTCCACCTGTTCATAATTCCTCTTTGGTGGGCAAGTGGATCAGGGAAAGCAAACTCATCAATGAAAACTTTGATGCACGGTACATCAACCTCCTTGCTTCCAAATCCATTCAGGAAACCGGCCATGTCAGTGCGGGCAAAGTTTTCGGATTCGTCAGGATCTGGTTCCGGTTGTTTTTTGAACTCCTGTTTCGCAAGCGGCCCGCTCTGTGTTACCTGGCGCTTACCACCACCGGCGCTGCATTTTACAGGGATACACTGGTCATTCTTTTGCTGAAGGTTTTTCGTGTGAAGCGGGTTTATCATCTCCACAACAAAGGCGTGGTAAAAAATGCGCGGAAAAAGTTCAATAGTATTTTGTACCGGTTTGCCTTCAGGGGAGCCGATGTAATTGTGTTGTCTAAGTTTTTGTACCGCGATATAAAAATGTTTGTACCCGGAAGCAGAGTGCATATCTGCCCCAATGGGATACCCGTCTTTCCAAAGCAGATTGCTACGAAAGAACCGGAACGCATACCGGAAATATTGTTCCTTTCAAATCTGATGGAGGCAAAGGGGGTGTATATTTTGCTGGAAGCGGCAAGGATTCTGAAGAATAGGGGATATGAATTCAACTGCATATTTGTCGGCGGCGAAAGTGACATTACCCGTGAAAAGTTTCAGAAGATGGTAGCTGAATTGAACCTGAAAAATTATGCCCGGTACTTAGGCAAAAAGGTCGGGGAAGAGAAGGAACACATTCTGGAAGAGGCGGATATATTTTCATTGCCCACGTTTTATAATAAGGAATGCTCCCCGCTCGTTTTGTTGGAAGCTATGCGAAACAATCTGCCCATTGTTGCCACCCGTGAAGGTGGAATTCCTTCGCTGGTTGACGACGAATCAAATGGTTTTTTGGTACCGCAGGAAGATGCCGTACTGCTGGCAGAAAAACTGGCGGTGCTTATTACCAATCCCGCACTCAGAAAAAAAATGGGTGAGGCCGGCAAGAAAAAATTTGAATCGAGATATACCCTCCATCATTTTGAAAACCGGATCGTACGGATATTTGAAAATATCCTGGACCCCGGCCGTAACACAGAAGTACAACCCGATGGAATGGTATTTAGAAGGCCATTCCTGGGGTTGGAGTTATCGAGCCGTTCCTATCAACGCACAGTGGATGACCTGGTTTCACTGGCCGGAGCCGGCATTTCATCATACGCCTGCGTGGCCAATGTGCACATGTGCATGGAAGCCTACCACCATCCTGAGTTTGCCAAAGCGGTGAATGGTGCAGATTTAATCACCCCCGACGGGATGCCGATAGCAAAAGGAATAGAATTGTTTTATAAGGTACACCAGGAGCGGGTTTGCGGTATGGACCTGCTGCCCGACCTGCTGAAAGCTTCGGAAGGCAGCGGGATCAAAGTCTTTTTTTATGGCGGCACCCGCGAGATGCTGGAAAAGACTAAGAAATATTGCAGCCAACACTATCCCCGGTTGTCCGTGGCAGGGATGATCAGTCCGCCATTCAGGAAGTTAACTGCCAAAGAAGAGCAATCTCATGTAAATACTATCAATAATAGTGGCGCCGGCTTTTTGTTTGTTGCGCTCGGCTGTCCCAAACAGGAAAAATGGATGGCATCCATGAAAGGCCGCATCGATGCCTGCATGGTGGGGATCGGCGGCGCACTGCCGGTGATGATCGGAATGCAGAAGAGAGCGCCGTTGTGGATGCAGCGCTCAAGCCTGGAATGGGTTTACCGGCTGATGCAGGAGCCGCGGCGGCTGTTCAAAAGGTATGCCGTTACCAATACCCAGTTTGTGTGCCTGGTGTTGTGGCATTGGGCGCGGCAGGGATTCAGGCCGCTGGCATCGGAGGGGTTGGCCGTCGGAGGCCGGGGAGGAGCGGCACAGTTGCCCGCGGTGCTGGGCGGTGTGGACAAGGTTTCACGTGCAGCCTGCTGATAATTTTTTTGATTTTTTGGGAAGTTTTGATGACCCCGGGGAGCGCCTCCGGGGTTTTTTTGTTTCAGGAAGTGGTTTTCGTTTAGGCGTATAGGCGGTTAGACGATTAGGCGGTTAGACGGTTAGACGGTTAGGGGGATTAGACGTTTAGGGGGGTAAAAAAAACGCTTCAGGGTTTTGCTATGCTTCATGGCCATTGCTCCAAACGCCTTAAGGTTTTTCAAGGCCCCCGGATGGCTTTCGAAAACCTTCAAGCGTTTCGCGGGGGCTTTGCGGGATGGGAAACCTTGAAGCGTTTTGAAGAGAAATAAACCATTCCGCCACGAAGGCAGAAAGGCACAAAGGAACACGAAGGAAGAAAAGAAGCTCTGGCTTTGTGTTTCGCATTACGTTTTTCGTTTTTCGGATTTCCATAGTGGCTGGGTCCTTGTTCCGCCCCGGCGGACGCGGCCCGCCACGTTTGCTTGAAAACACTTCAGGGTTTTGCTATGCTTCAGTGCCATCGCTCCAAACGCCTGAAGGTTTTACAACTCCCCCGGATGGCTTTCAAAAACCTTCAAGCGTTTCGCGGGGGCTTTGCGTGATGGGAAACCTTGAAGCGTTTTGAAAACGGCTTTCGCCACGAAGGCAGAAAGGCACAAAGGAACACGAAGACTACTCCCATCCATGTTTCTCGTGCCTGGCAGGTGTCCGCCTTCGGCGGAACATGATCTTCGGTGGATGGGATGACCAATACGCAAAAAAAAGAAGTAAGTTTGTATTATGAAAATTGCACTTCAATACGTCAGCGATATAAACGGGAAGACCCAGGCTGTACAGTTGCGACTGGCGGACTGGCAAAAAGTGCTCCATAAGCTCAGAAAATATGAGCAGGCTTTGAAACTGCGTTCTGATCTCAGGGATGCATTTGAAGAGGTTAATACGCTTATAGAACAAAAAGGACACAAACAGACTTTAAATGAATTTCTGAGTGAGCTTTAAAATTATTCCAACGGAAAGGTTTAAATAGGAAGCGAAGCGTCTCTCAAAAAAATTCCCTTCTTTAAAAGCAGAACTTGCAGGATTAAATGAAACATTGACCAATCAACCGGACACAGGAACACCACTGGGCAATAACAGTTATAAAATCAGACTTGCAATAAGAAGCAAGGGCAAAGGTAAAAGTGGTGGCAGTCGTGTTATTACTTATCTCATAAACAGTAAAAAAGAAGTTTACCTGCTGACTATTTACGATAAATCGGAGATGGATAATATAGATGATAAGACACTAAAGGCAATTATTGAATCCTTAAATCCTGAAGTTTTGTAATTATTGCGTATCCCTGCAAGTTTCCCGCTTCGGCATTAGCGTTTCAGCATCAGTATTTCTCCGCGAATGCTTGTGTGCGGCTGAAGCTGTCCGCCGAAGGTGGCTACTGGCCTGCCACATTTAGGCGGTTTCTTAGTGGACGGTGTCTCACCGACCACGTTTAGAAGACTAAACGCTTCAGGGTTTTGCTATGCTTCATGGCCATTGCTCCAAACGCCTGAAGGTTTTACAAGGCCCCCGGATGGCTTTCGAAAACCTCCAAGCGTTTCGCGTGGGCTTTGCGGGATGGGAAACCTTGAAGCGTTTTCAACTCATGGCGCGATGGGAAACCTTGAAGCGTTTTGAAGAGAAATAAACCATTCCGCCACGAAGGCAGAAAGGCACAAAGGAACACGAAGGAAGAAAAGAAGCTCTGGCTTTGTGTTTCGCATTACGTTTTTCGTTTTTCGGATTTCCATAGTGGCTGGAGCCTGTTCCGCCGAAGGCGGACGCGGCCCGCCGTGGTGAATCCTCACCAGTCACATATTGTCAGTACTCACGTGGTCGGTGCGGACACCGACCACTAAAGAAAAAAGGTAATCCCTGAAAGACTGGTAATCCTGAATCAAAATTGAACTCTCAGGCGCGCTGGCCGGGTCCGCCGCGGCGGACGGAGCGATCGGGTTGTCCTTGTCCCGATAGTCCTCGGGATTGCTTCTTTTTGGGTCAAGAAAAAAGAAGATAAGAATGAAAAACCTCTGGCTTTGGGTAGCTCAGCCATAGAAAACTGGCGCCGTTGCCATAAAACATAAATCCTATAAATTCCATGGATCGATCAGTTTCAGTTTTGTAATATTTTTGAAATCGCCCGTATTCCTCGTTATTAAATGTAACCCGAAACTAATTGCAGTAGCAGCAATGATTGCATCTGGCAATTTAATGGCCGTAGTTCTTCGAAGCCTGATGCAGCCCTGAATTATTTCTTTATTAATCTCAAGGACATTGGATAATGAAATAAAACCTTCGGTGCCTTTTGTAATTTCCCGGTACCCCGGGAATTCAATATATGTGATGAATGAAACGGTAAAATCAGTATCGATTATTTTTTTAAGAAACTTCATACCCGTTTCCGGAAGGTTGTTCATCTGTGCGTCAATCAGCACATTGGTGTCAATCAGGTATTTCGGTTCCATGCATTACGGTTTTCATTTACAAAACGCAGCATCTTCTGTCCATCCTTTTTGCTAAGCGTACCAAAATAATCCGATGGTTTTTTCTTTTGTTTATCAGCGCTACCAGTTTGTTTTATCTGGTAAGGTGTTTGTAAAGCCTTTGCCAGATTTTCAAATAAGATAGTTTCCTCTTTTGTCCTTGGATGAATAGTAATTGTTTCCATAGTGAACTATTTTACTTCTAAACAGTGATTCAATTTAGTCAGTTAAAATTAAAAGGTTCGTTTATACGAATTTAAGATATTTTCGGTGAGATGAATTTAGTTTTATAGGAGGTTCACAGGTGGGAGGTTAGGTGGTTTCGAGCCTGTTCGGCCGAAGGCGGATTTAGACGTTTAAACGTTTAAAAGTTTAGACGTTTAGACGTTTATGTCCGCCGATTCCGGGTTTGTTCTCAAGCCCGAAGGGCTTTAATGTGAATAGCCCCGATTAAGAATCGGGGAAACATTAGAGGAAAACCCCAGCCAACCCCGAAGCGGGTTGAATGGTTTTAAAAATACCCACTCGCAACGTCTTCTCCACCTGTAGCGGAGAAAAACCTCAGAAGTTTTTGGGTTCTCCAATCCCGGAGGGATTCAATATGAATAGCCCCTCAGGGAAAATGAAATAAGATTTCCAGGTAACCCCGGCGCAGGTTGAATGATTTCATTTAGTGTCAGACATCTTTGCTGACGCAGATTCTGCAAAATGGCTTACTTATTTTCTGGTTGATTCCTGGTTCCTCAGTTTTTTCTTCGCTTATTACCTGAAATCCCGGAGTATTTGATCTTTGGGTTTCTGCTCATGTGGAATACGGAAATTATTGTTATTACCTTTTTTCTGTTCGATATTTTATAAATAAGCAAATAGGGGAATATCTCAGTTCTGGCCTCTCTGAAATGTTGTTTCTTTTCAGGATACCTAATGGGTGATTGAATGATCTGATTGATTTTCGAATTCAATTGAATGATGAACCGATCTCCTAATCCCACCTGCCTGTCCTCATACCACTCCCAGGCTTCAAGAATTTCGTTGCGGGCCCGTAATACAATTTCGCAGGTGAAGGCACTCATTTTGCGGATCTTTTTTTCTTCAATTTTGAGATGTCTTCGTTGATATCAGACATTGAATATCCTTTTACCTTGCCAGTGTCCCAGTCGTCATATCTCTTCTGAAATTCATTCACCATACGATTGTCATTCCACCATTTTACTTCTTCGGTGATGGTGTCTTCCAGGATGGAATATATAGCCTTGATTTTTTTGTCATCAGCAATCCTGATATAATCATAAAGACGTTCGCGAATTGTTTCTGTATCCATAAATTATTTTTTACCCGCCATCCATAAAGTTAACTTGAATACCATTTTCCTCTCTTTCGTTGGCCGCGCCTGGTTTAATAATCGATCTAAAACAAATTTAAGGATTATAGAAGGATAATATTCATTTAGTGGCTGGACCTGTCTCGCCGCAGGCGGATTCCGGGCCTACTTCGCTTGATTTTTGTTTCAGTGGTTCTGGCCTTCCGGCAATTCTCTTTCAAATTCTGTAACCGTCAGAATTTTCGCTGTTTTAAACTGATTCATTTCTATCAAATCTTTATCTCCGGTTACCAGGTAATCCGCTTTGGAATATTCAATTAAATCCAACAAAAAACTATCCTTTGGATCTCTGTTTAAAAAATTAGTTGGTTTGATTTGTACCCTTTCTCCAATGATTTCCAGAAGTTCCATTAACTCTTTTACACTTTCTTCCGGGAAATATTTTTTGAGTTTCTTTCTGGCTGTAACAATTTTTATTTCAGTCAACAGTTGATCAGTCGTAATGACTGTGATACTGTTGTCAGTGATAAACTTCCCGAGCTTTTTTAAGCGTTTGCCGATCAGGAAACTAATCCAAACGTTGGTATCGAAAATTACTTTAGCGTTGCTGTTTGTCATAAATCTCTTGTCTTACCGCTTCCACTTCCTGATCAATGGTTTTTAAGTCAAGCTCATCGGTTTTGAAGGTTTTTAAAAGTTGAGTAAGTTTCTTGTCAATAGTATCTTTCTCAAGTTCGCGGGAGAGCTTAATCTTTTGTTGTACGGGTAATTTCCTGACAATGGAAAGTATCTGATCAAAGGTTATATCAACTTTCAGTTCTGTCCTCATATTTTTACTTTTAGGGTAGTTACTCAAATCTAACTTAAAGTTTCCATATAGGTTATGCTTTGCGAAAATCTGCGGGAGGATTTTTCCGCTCAATGGTCAGGCCAGGCTTTGCCTCGTATCCCCGCACATTGGCCCGTCCATTGCCAACCCTCTGGCTTCGGGTACCCCAGCCAACAGAAACTGCCGTCCGCCGTGGCGGAGCTTTTTGGAAGACGAGATGATTGTTTGCTACCAAAGTACCGACGCGGCGGGTTTTTCGGAGGATATTTGGTCATAATTCTTCATTCATAATTCTTAATTTTTCATTCCTCACTCCTTCACCCCTCATCCTTCATCCCTCATCCCCCCTCCCTCGTATTTTTCCCACTGCACGTTTTACGCCGCTTTGCGTGCTAATCCTCTTTTTTTCTTAAATTAAAAATATTAGAGATGTGGTAGCGTTTCTTTTTGAATATATGGATGGATCCGCAAGGGACGGTCTTTCTGTAAAATCAATCTTATGAAATTCTACTTTACCCTGATCGCTTTGTTTTTTCTGTACGCTATGGGATTTTCGCAGGTAAAAACCTTCAGGACCAATCTTTATATCGTTCCTCCCGACGGGAGCGCGCCCGTTTTGATGGATGGGACGCTTTCCTTTTACGACAATAGTTACAGTGATGCAGTGGACAGAATGGATGCCCGCAAAATGTTTAACCCCGGCGAAAACTGGGGTATGCTTAGAGATGGTTATGTATTGGTAGTGGAGAGGAGGCAGGACATTGGCGCTCATGATACCATTTTCTTCAAATTCTGGAATTCGCGGATTATCACCTACCGGATTCAGTTTATATCCAATTATTTTTACGGCTCCGGCATCACGGCCAAAATGATAGACAAATATTTAAACAAGGTAACCCCCATTTCTTTGGACCAAAAGGATTCTGTGACTAAAATCGACTCTCTCGATTTTCAGATAACCGCCGATCCTGCCTCTCAACGCACAGACCGGTTCATGCTGGTATTCACCGGAACAGCCATTGCAGGCGCTTTGCCTCTTAATTTTGTAAAAACATCTGCACAGTTCAACAAAGACAATGTGGCCATCCGTTGGGAAACAGCCAATGAAAGCAATGTGGCAAATTATACAATAGAAAGATCATCCGACGGAGCAGCCTTTGAAAGTACAGGATTGACAATCCCGGCAAAGAACCAGTCTTCCTGCCAGTATGTCGCAACAGACCTGCATCCTTTGTCAGGAACCGGCTATTACCGCATCCGCGCAACGGACAGAGACGGACGTGAAAAATTCAGCTCCGTGATGAAAGTGACGGCTCCTGAGTTGCCGGCGAATGTGACTCTTATTCCAAATCCGACCACTGCATCCGATATCAGGATACGGATTAACAGCCGCAACCAGGGAAACTATAAGTTTAACCTTTACCGACAGGGAGGAAGGATATTGCTTTCCCAGATTGAAAATATTTCTGTGGGGACGACGGACATCAAAATCAATCCCAACCAGGCATTGCCCACAGGTATTTACAGGGTAGAAATTACCGGGCCTGACGGATTCCGTCAGACACTCAGCCTCATGATAAAATAATAAGCAAAGACACCTGAAACCACAAGTAGCCATCCGTCGGAAGACGGATGGTTTTGTTTATGTTGGGCGGAAACCAATCAGTGTGCCTTTGAATCTTTATGGCAAAAAAAGAAGAATAGCCACAAAGACACAGGGACACAAAGAAAACACAAAGGAAAAGCCCGCCTCGGCGAAACAAAATAAAGATGCTTCCTTCGTCAGCATGACGAGGGACCGCTGTCATTCAGGTTCGCCGCAGGCGGACGTGTCTCGCCGAAGTCGGAACAGGCTGACCACTAAGACTATCGGATAACGCATTTGTGATGGCAAGGAATTCAATGTACCTTCGGTCTGTAACACTGCTCAATTGATAACAAAATGTTGAAGATTATTCGTTCAGCCCTGCTATAACCAATGTGGATGTTACAGGCTGTGTCATTTTCAGTCAAGACCTAATACGGTTTTTAGTTTACCATTTAGTTCAGAAATTTCTATTGAAGTCAGTCTTCCCAATAGGCCTTTTGATAACTTTCTGTCTATCGTGGCTAACTTTCGTGTTCTCAACAGAGATTCCTTTTTAAGTCTATTGGTTTTGCTTGGGTGAAGTCTCAGATCTGTTTCTTCTTGCCACTTGTTCTGTGTTGTAATAAAGCAGACAGTCAAATCTTCTTCAGTTTCGGATAGTATAACAGCAGGTCTTAACTTACTACCTGAAAGGTCAGTGAAAGGAAAGGTGATTAATACAATATCTCCTTTAGCCATTATAAACTTCCTTTAGGTCATCAATGGTATAAAAATTTTCTTCCTGATTCAGGAATTCAAAGGTCTTACTATCTTCTATAATTTTTTGAAGCCCATGAGTAAGCTGTTCTTCTTCATACCGCTTGAGCAAAAAGGAGATAAAGTCGGAAACTTCCTGAAGTTTGTCTGCGGGAAGTTTCTTGATTGTTTGAATGGCTCTTTCTATCGTAGTATCTCTCGTCATTGAAATAGTTTTCTCAAATTTAGGACAAGTTTTCCTGTTATGGAAGTTGTCTGCCTCATAGCCTGTAACTATCCTATATCACTTGCCGTGCCGGCGAAACAAAATAAAGATGCTTCCTTCGTCAGCATGACAAAGAATCGCTGTCATTCGGATTCGTCACAGAATAAAAAAAACGCTTCAGGGTTTTGCTATGCTTTATGGCCATTGCTCCAAACGCCTGAAGGTTTTACAAGGCCCCCGGCTGGCTTTCAAAAACCTTCAAGCGTTTTGCGGGGGCTTTGCGGGATGGGAAACCTTGAAGTGTTTTCAATTTGGCGTGATGGGAAACCTTGAAGTGTTTTGAAAGAAGGTGGAACAAGCAGACGATTTATTGTAGGTCAGCAACTGCCACAATATCCATTTCGTTGGCTGATTTCAAACGCGAATCATTCGTCAGAAAGTAATCAGCATTAAACTCAATGGCAGTGGCAAGTTGAATTGCATCTGGTGTTCTGAAATTATACTTTGCACTTAAAATTGCTGCTTGTTGTGCAATTGCTGCTGTCACATCAACAATCACAATACCCTTTGCATTAGTTAAAATATCTTTATACTCTTTGGCAATTGTAGTCCGTCCATCCACGCAAAGGTTTCACCAGAACCTCCAGAAGTGTCACCGTAGAAGTTATAAAAGAAAAACCACCCTGGTCATTGAAATCAAAAAGTTTGAAAAGAATGGGTTGATAAATGCTGTGCCCCTCCATGAAATAAATCAGAGGCGCAGTGTCCAGGCAGACGACTTTGGCTGAAAAATCCTGAATTACCATTTTCTTTCTTCGTCAATATATCTATCAATATCATTGCAACTTTTCCAAATCTCACCACCCAAACCTGAAAGTGAAGTAAGGCGAATAGAGGTGGATTTTATCCCCTCTCCTTTTTTAATCATATATGAAAGCCTTTGAAGAAGTGTTAGCTGGTCTTCTTTGTCAAGCTGTTTCACCTGAGTAAGTATGTCGTTAATATTTAAAGATGCGGCCATATTTCGTGAGTCTCAAAAATACAAAAAAAGACTGAAAAGCATTTCAGAGGGCGGCTAATGCCAATGACTATTATCTATCTTATCAATCCGTCAGCTAAAGCAGGTGGAAATGGATTTTCTTAGGGTTAAAACACTTCAGGGTTTTGCTATGCTTCATGGCCATTGCTCCAAACGCCTGAAGGTTTTACAAGGCGCCCGGCTGGCTCCCGAAAGCCTTCAAGCGTTTCGCGGGGGCTTTGCGTGCTGGGAAACCTTGAAGCGTTTTCAACCATGGCGTGAAGGGAAACCTTGAAGCGTTTTCAACTTGGCGCGATGGGAAACCTTGAAGCGTTTGAACATAATGTACGTCTTGCTTGATCTGCCAGTCAGATAGCCTATTGCCAAACCTGCTGTTAAAAGGCCGCCTTTTTTGTCAACGGATATACAATTCAAGTTTTCGGTTAAGTCCCTGCTCAATTAATTTGTATAATGTTGAGAGCTGGATGTCGGCACGGCCGTTTTCAATTCTTGAAATATAGCTTTTCTTAGTCCCCGTTTTTTCAGCCAACGCTTCTTGTGTCAAATTAGCTTTTTGTCGTTCGTCTTTCAAAAGTTCGCCAATAACAAATGCTTGCGCTTTACTTTCAAATTTGGTTCTGGCCACTGTTCCGACTTTTCCATATTTCTTGTCAAGGTGGTCGTTCCAGTCCATAATTTTATTTTTTGACCTTTTTGTTTCTTTCGTTTTCATCATCTATTTTTTTGTCAATGAAATATTGTTTTTTCAGTTTTTCAGCTAAGGCAATTTCTTTGGGTGGTGTCTTTTGAGTCTTCTTTTGAAATGAGTTAATGAGTACAACTAAGTTTCCTTTGTCAAAAAAACACAATACCCGAAAAATGTTGCTTTCATATTCAATTCTAATTTCAAAAATTCCGTCTGAGCCTGTTAAGTGGTCAAAGAATTTTTTTGGAATATGTTCAGCGGCCTTCACGATTTCGAAAACCCAGTCAATTTTTTCTTGAATGTCTTTGTCCAGTGAATTATAGAAGTCCAAAAAATAATTACCGTAAGTTCTCAATTGCCTTTGCATTTCACGAAGGTAACTAATTAGTAAACATTGTCGGAGCTTTTTTGTTGCTTATTATTTAAGGAGTGGCGATGTAAGATAACCTGTTCCGCCGCAGGCGGAACAGGTTATCCAAGTGAGTGAGGATGATTGATATTGCTGAGAAGTAAACCATTTCGCCACCAAGGCAGAAGGGCACAAAAGGAACACTAAGGAAGAAAAAAAGCTATGGCTTCGGGAGCATTTCGGCAAGTGCCAGGGTGAGTTTACCGAACCGCTCAATGCAGCGCCTCGGCCATCGCGGGAGCATCAGACGTGGCAGGTGAGGACACCAGCCACTAATAAGAGATTCCACTTCGCCGCGGCTAAGCGGAATGACACTGCAGTCTGTCATTCCGATCCGACTGCGGCGGAACAGGCTCGTCAGGGAAGGAGGAATCTAAAAAGGAACATCATCTCACTGGCTGGTGTGGCCACCGGCCAATAAAAAAAACACTTCAGGGTTTTGCTATGCTTCAGTGCCATCGCTCCAAAGGCCTGAAGGTTTTACAAGGGTGCAACCCGCTTGAAGTGTGTCGCCCGGCTGGCTCGCGAAAACCTTCAAGCGTTTCGCAGGGACTTTGCGTGCTGGGAAACCTTGAAGCGTTTTCAACTCTGGCGTGCTGGGAAACCTTGAAGCGTTTTCAACCATGGCGTGATGGGAAACCTTGAAGCGTTTTGAACTTCATTTTCTTGAAACCATTTGCCCGCGCACGCGGCTCAGCGTCTCGCGGGTGATACCCAGGTAAGAGGCGATCATGTGTTGGGGAACCCTTTGAAGAATATGGGGAAAATTTTCAATCAGTTTCTGATATTTTTCCTCCGCTGTATTGCTGAATGATGCGATCAGCCTTCTTTGTGTGACGATCAGGTTATTCTGAATCAGGATGCGGAAATAACGCTCAAAAGCCGGAACTTTTTCCAGGAGTGAATCCCAGGAAGGTTTGGTGATGAGCAGCAATTCGCAATCTTCCAAAGCCTCAATGTTGTACATAGACGGCTCTTCAGTCAGGAAACTGGCCAGATCGGCTGTCCACCAGCCTTCTAATGAAAATTGCAGCACATGTTCGGCTCCTTTTTCATCAATCACATAAGAGCGAAGCAATCCCTTCTCTACAAAAGCGGTGTATTTGCATACATCGCCTTCACCAAATAACAACCTTTTCCTGCGCAATTTTTTGGGTTGGAAAAGTGTTTTGCAAAAGTCAAACTCCTCTTCGGTAATTGCGATGGTTTCGGTAACCTTCTTATGTAATAATTCATACATGCACGCAACTTTATTTTCCCTTCATTCAAAAGCAAAAATAAAGAATCAATGGATAAGGATGCCGGCAAGTAAAATCGGGATAAAGGATAAAGGCAGTTTCATTTTGGATAAGTTTATCATGTGCTTAATCGGTTTTTAAAAAAGCAATGCAGATAATTACAAAACGCAACTCATTATGCCTTTATAAATAATTTCAGAAATAAATTCTATAAACTTAAAAGCGAAATCTCTTTAATAGTCCGAAAATCTTTCTGATTAAATGTTGCTACTTTGTAAATCCCTGACGCTAACCCAATACTTATAATTTCAAAATCATGAATTTTGAGTCCGAGCGGCCGATAGTGTTTAGCTAGGTTAAGCAAAATAGCAAAAGAATCTGGTGAAGGATAAATAATCTGAATCCTTTGAATGATTTCTGATAAAATTTTCAATGCTTTTTCAATTTCCAACCCATATCCGGAAGAACGGGTTGTGACCGTCAAAAATTCAACGAGGTTTTTAGATGTAGTAAAAAGCTGATGTTCAAAAACAGGATTATCTAAAATTTGACGAGACTTTTTAAAAAATTTGGAATCTTCATCAATGCCGTAGATTAGAATATTTGTATCGATGAGAAGCTTACTCATAAGCTATAGAACGAGTATTTTTTTTATCTAACTTGCCGCCGAGTTTAAGAGAAGAAATATGATTTTTAGCTGTCGTTTCTTTTGGTAGAGAAGATAAGTACAGGTAAACTTTCGCCATCTCTAATTCGGACAACTTTTCAATTTCCTTTTTCAATTTCTCTTTGGTGATCATAAATACGACGATTAGTTAAATGCAATTTAAGAAAATCATAGCAGATTTCACAATGGAAAAGGCATTTGGCAATGGTGAGTGCCTGGTATATTTTGAGTGAGTTCCTAATTCCCTGCAGTAACAAAACCTTCACCATCGTAACGCTAACCAACAGTATTTTAAAGCTCAATCTTTGAACGGAGATCTCTTGACTTCAACGGATATTATAGCTTTAAAAGACAAAATAAAACAGAAAGATTTCAAATTATTCTTCAAGAAAAGGAATCAGCGCCTTAATGAATGCATCAAATGCTTCAATATGCGGTAGGTGCCCTATATTGGGCAGTTCCACCAGTCTGGAATTGGGTATTTTATCGCGGGTCATTTTTCCCAGTTGGTCATAGCGCCCCAGAGTTTGGCGCACATTTTCGGTAACCAATGGTTTTCCTAATGCCGTGCGGTCGCGCGTTCCGATAATCAGCAGGGTGGGGGAATGGATATTTTTAAATTCGTACACCACAGGTTGCGTAAATATCATTTCGTAGGTCAGAGCATTGTTCCACGCTATGGTTGGATAATCTGGGCTAAGTGTCCACCCGGCCAATACATTGACCATCGGGTCGTATTCCGGTTTCCATTTCCCGTCGTAATAGCTCTCCTGTTGGTAGGCTTTTATCTTATCGTAATTCATACTGAGCTCACGCTGATACCACCAATCCACATTTTTAAAAGGCACTTTTACTTTCCAGTCTTCCAGGCCAATAGGATTTTCCAGAATCAATTTTTCAGTAGTTTCCGGATACATCAAGGCAAAACGGGTGGCCAGCATTCCACCCATAGAATGCCCCAACACGGCTGTGCGTTCAATGCCGAGGTTGTCCAGCATGGCTTTGGTATTTTGGGCCAACTGTTGAAAACTGTATTGAAAATGGGCGGGTTTTGATGACTTTCCAAACCCTATTTGGTCCGGCACAATCACACGATATCCTTTTTGCAGCAATGCCTCGATGGTCGTTTTCCAGTAAGAACCATTAAAATTTTTACCGTGAAGCAACATGATGTTTTTTCCATTGGGATTCTTCGGTTGCACATCCATGTAGGCCATCCGTAAAGTTTGCTGCTGAACAGTTAAGTTGATAAATGCTACCGGATAGGGATATGTAAAATTGGTGAGATTGACATCCAGTTCTCTTATGGCCGATTTTTGAGCCAGGGCAGAAAAAGGAATTATTATCAGAAGGGTCAGGACAATTCTTTTCATTTTATTTTATTTTCGGTTGACACAATCAATAGCAAAACCTGCCGGGTTATCCTTAGCCTATCCTTTCCCTCTGGTGCTAAACCCGGCAGGTTTCAATCTTTACCACTAATGAGATTCATCAGGCATTCATGCCGCCATCAATTACCTGGGTGGTTCCTGTGATGAATTTACTTTCGTCACTTGCCAGGAAACGTACCAACTGCGCTATTTCAATAGGCTCTGCATAACGCGCAAGCGGGATAGAACTTTCAAATGTTTTCTTCATATTTGCTGCATCGCCTGGTGCATACCCATCCTCCAAAGAACGCATCATCCTGTTGTCAACCGGAGATGGATTAATAGTGTTCACTCTGATTTTTCTGGGAGCTACTTCAAGCGTCAGATTTCTCATCATTCCAACCACTGCATGTTTACTGGCAATATAAGCAGTTACATTAGGGCTGCCTGCAATCCCTGCGACAGATGAAGTCAGAATAATGCTTCCACCATCATTCATTTGCGGCAAAACATATTTATTTCCCAGGAAAACCCCTTTTACATTTACAGCAATCACTTTGTCAAATACTTCTTCAGGATAATCCACGGTGGGCTTCACCACTCCTTCAATTCCGGCGTTGTTGAAAAACACATCAATTTTTCCAAAAGCTTTTACGGCATCATCCACGTAATGCTTCACGTCGGCAGCTTTGGTTACATCAGCAACGGTGTATTTCACATTGGAGCTTCCCAATTCACCAACGGCTGTTTTCAACTGGTCTTCGTTCATATCTACCAGCAAGACTTTTGCACCTTCTGCCAAAAATAGTTTGGCGGTTGTCTTTCCGATACTTCCAGCGCCGCCGGTAATAATGGCTACTTTGTTTTCTAATGTTTTCATCTTTTATAAATTTAAAGTGTGAATAATAAAAATGCTGTGATCTGCCAATCCATATTTTTGGATAGCCTATCCTTCCTGTCTGATGAATTCCCCGTCGGCTTTAATCCTTACTGCATCGCTAAGCACTGCCTCCGGAAAATTGGGGCCGAAATTAAAATCTGACCGTTTGAGTGTGCCGGTCAATTGAAATCCGGAAATGACGTTTTTTGATTGTGGATTTTCTATTGTTCCTCTATACCAAAGATCCATTGCCACTTCTTTCGTGATGCCGCGCATTGTCAGATCGCCCAAAAGTTGGTAACGGTCTTTGCCCGTCTTCCTGATGGATTTGCTTTTGTAGGTCATCGTCGGATGTTTTGCCACGTCAAAAAAATCAGCGCTCCTCAGATGGTTGTCTCTCATCTTTACTTCGGTATTTATAGAATTTACATCCACCGTAAGTTCAAAAACAGCATCGCTGAAATCGGCTTTGTCCGCTGCGATGGTAACATTAAAAGAGTTGAACAATCCATCTACTTCAGAAATGGTGGTGTGCACCACTCCAAAACTCAATTTGGAATGATTCGGGTCTGATTTCCATTTTGTTTGCGCTAATATGGTTAAGGAAAATACCATACCCAAAAGGGTTAGTGTGATTTTTTTAAAATTGTTCATGAGTTTGATTGTTTTAAAATTTAAAATAATGGTTATCTATAGTTTACCTGAATTCTTCTGTTAGTTGCAATTTCCATCCACAGAGCAAGCGGCTCCATCACTGAGCTGCACCAGTTTATGTTCTTTTTCAAATTCGCCCCAGCTTTTCTTTAAGGCTCCCAAAAAGACTTCCGCAGGTTGTGCACCGGAAACGGCATATTTATCATTGAATACAAAGTACGGCACACCCCGGATCCCCAGCGACCTTGCCTCTGCCTCATCCTGTCTTACTTTATAGGCAAAATCATCTGAGCCAAGCGCTTCTTCCGTTTCTTTTTCACTAATGCCGATGGTAACCCCTATTTGGAGAAGTTCTTTTTTATCGTCTATATTTCTTCCTTCCGAAAAATGAGCATTAAACAAAGCTTCTTCGGCCTTATTTCCCAGATTTTTGGTTTTTGCCAACTGAATGAGTTGATGTGCCTGAAAGGAATTGGCCACAACCGCTTTGTTGAAATTAAGCTTCAATCCCACGTCCTGTGCGGCGTGCACGGCATGTTGCGTCATCGCTTCTGCCTGGATTCTGCTGATGCCTTTGCTTTCGGCCAGATGGTCCAGGGCATTTTTATCCGGATCGGTCTGTAAGTTCGGATCCAGCTCAAAACTGTGCCACACAACTTCTACTTTGGATTTATTCGGGAATTCATCCAATGCTTTTTCAAACTTGTGTTTGCCGATGTAGCAAAACGGACATCTCACATCTGACCAGATATCTATTTTCATTTGTTTCATTTTTCTTGTTTTTATTTTTAAATAACGTGCCGATCATAAATCAGGCAATGCTGAGTTGGCGCTTCTTGTTTGTCCATGCAGCATCTATACTTGCTTTACCACCACCGGCTATCAGGGAAATAATGGTTAACCCGAACAACAAAATAAAATATTCAATGCCTTCCGGCGTGCCGGCTGCCATTCCCCAATTCATAAAAAATCCGGAACCGAGATGTGCAGTTATTACAACTCCGATAAAGTTTGCAAGAATGGCAAATGCTGCAATACGCGTCATAAATCCGAAGAGAAGGAAGATGGAAGCAAAAAATTCAATGACAATTACCAGGAAGGCAAGAATCCAGGGAATGTTGGCTCCTGTTGTAAAATATTGCATGGTACCTTCAAATCCACCGCCGCCAAACCAGCCCAACAATTTCTGTGCGCCATGCGGGAAAATAGTAATTGCAATAGCCAGCCTCGCAAATAAAGCGGTCCAATTGTTCGGATCTGTTTCAATGATTCTTTTCATAATTGAATGATGTGTTTTTAAAAAATTGATTTTTGTTTTTATTTTATTGATTTTAATTGCCGGATGCATACACTTCCGGATTAAAGATTTTTTCGGCTACTGCTTTGGCTTTTTCGTCGCCTGCAATTTGGATGTCGTGCGAAACCGGATCAATGGTTAATTGTACCCATTGCGTAGTTGGCAACAACTGTTGGAAAGATTTGAACGCATTGATTGAATCAGGTTGACCAGTCTTATCCAGTACATAAATTAATATTTTCTGATTCGTCACTTCCTTTATTTTTCCAACCAAAGCAGTATTAAAATCTACCGAACTATCAAATACAATGACGTCTGCCTCCCAGCAACCTTCCCGTTCACAATTGATGACCTCAATATCCGCCTCTGGCACACGATTTAATATCTGTCCGGACAATTCTTCAAAGTGATTACCTTCTTTGGCCACCAGAACAAGCGGATATTTTTCGGCTGCTAATCTTTCTATTAGTTGGTTGCATGTTTTATCTGAATCACCTATAAATGCTATCGTTTCTTTCACCTTCATCACGTTGTAATTTTGTAATGCAAAAATACTCCGGGGTAAAGGCCCTTGCCAATGACATGGGACAAGAAATAGCATTGATCTATGTCACATTATTGGCGAAAAAAAGTTTATTGTTTTATAGCCGACGCGTCGTGATAGCAAGTGATATTTGCAATGCTTACAAACGAGAATTAATTGAAGGGTAACAACAATGCCTGGCCGGGATTCTCATTTAAAATTTTTACTGACCTTCTGCATCATCAAAACATTCCTGGGAATTATGTTCAACTCAATGATTAATTTGCATTAGCAGTTTTAATTCCCACGCATTAACAAAGTAAAAATTCAAACATCATGGTTCCCGACATTCAAAAAGAAAAAGCCGAACGGTTCCTGGAATTTCATAATGATAAAGAAATTTTAGTTCTTTTAAATTCGTGGGATCCCGGCAGTTCCCGGCTGGTGGAAGCGTCCGGGTATAAAGCCGTTGCCTCTACAAGCATGGGAATCGCCGCTTCTTTGGGATCACGTGACTGTGAAGCCATTTCATTGGACCAAATGATTGACACGATTTCAGGAATTGTAAATGCCGTGCAGGTTCCGGTGACAGCCGATTTTGAGGCAGGATATGGAAATAATTTAGATGAAATTATTGAATCAGTTAAGAAGGTGATTGCAACAGGGGTTGTCGGTATCAACATTGAAGACAGCATTGAACTAAATCCGAAGTTGGTAGATGAAGTTGAATTTTGTGAAAGAATAGCAGCCATCCGGTCCTTATCCGATTCCTTGGGATTTCATTTGGTGATCAATGCACGGACTGATTCATTTTATGTTTCCAAAGGATCAGAAAAAGAAAAATTATCCGAATCAATCAGGCGTGGAAATAAATACCGCGAAGCCGGTGCAGACTGCATCTTTGTGCAACCTGTTTGGGATAAAGAAAAGATTGCGACTTTGGTGAAAGAGATCAATGCACCGATCAATATCCTTGCTAATCCCGGTATTGGTGGGGGAATATTGCCGCCATCTGTTCATGAGCTTCAGGATTTGGGTGTTGCCCGTTTAAGCCTGGGTTCCGGTGTGATGAAGGCTACTTTAGCTTTGATACAAAAGATTGCGCGCGAACTATCTGAGAAAGGCACTTACCATGTTTTGTCAGATGCCTTAGCGCCGCTTTCTGAATCGGCAATGGCATACAAGATGGCCATTGGAATGATTGTAAAATAGGATGTGTGCTGACTTTTGCTGAATTTAGAAACAAGTTAGCTGGTGGAAATTCAAACGAATTTGAGGTTAATTAAAATTTAGATGTGATATGAAATTCAATTCCTTTGTTTCGTAGGTACCCTAAGGGCAGATGCACATTAAAATATTAAAATGTCAGGGTCTGAAGATCGCTTTCTATGAACATGGGTAAGTTCGATAAAGGATAATCCGTTTCAGATAAAATTTTAAACTCATTACAAATGGAATCAAATGAAATTTTTCAGAAAGGGCAGCAATTGCCAAAGAAATGGTTTACAGGAAATGCCTTTTTAAATCCCCTGTTGGACCGCGACAAGAATAATGAATTTTCGGCAGGCGTAGTAACCTTTGAGGCCGGGGCAAGAACCAACTGGCACACACATCCGAAGGGTCAGGTTTTGATTGTAATTGAAGGGAGCGGATTCTATCAGGAAAGGGGTAAATCTGCACGGGTAATTAAAAAAGGAGATGTGGTAAATATCCCTGAAGATATTGAACATTGGCATGGCGCTTCATCATCCAGAAATCTGGTTCACATTGCAATTACCAATTTTAAAAATAACATCCAGGTCAATTGGCTTCAACCGGTAACAGACAATGAATATGCAAGTGTAGCTTTATAAAGTTAATTTTGCACGATCATCCCTGTTGTAAAAACAGTAAAACGCAAAACATGAGCCTGGAACCTTTTAAGAAGTTTATCAACAAAAAGAACAATGCAGCGATAAAAGAAAAAATTCATCAGGAAAAAAAAGCTGCAAAAAAGAAACGTGCCGCTGATATAGAAAAACATTTTTCCGAAAAGAGAAGCAAAAAGTTTCAGAAGGATTTCCCTCAAAAATTTGACAAAAAGGAAAGGCCCGGTTCAAAAAAACCTGAACAGCAATTTGGGAGTCCTGTTCCGTTAAACAAATTTCTTTCACACTGCGGTGTTGCATCACGCCGCGAAGCTGCAGAGATAGTGAAAGGCGGAAAAGTGAAAGTGAACGGAAACGTTGTAATAGAACCGGGATTCAGAGTCACTGAAAATGACACGATCACTTACAACAACAAAAAAGTTTTATTAGAGCAAGAGCTGGTTTACATTCTTCTGAATAAACCCAAAGATTTTATTACCACCACATCAGATCCAAAAGAAAGAAAAACTGTGATGCAGTTGATCAAAAATGCAACAACGGAAAGGGTTTACCCGGTGGGGCGTCTCGATCGTAATACATCCGGCGTTTTACTGATTACAAACGATGGCGAGCTTACGCAAAGATTAACTCACCCTTCTTTCAATGTGATGAAACTGTACGAAGTAAAGCTGGACAAGCCTTTGACAAGAAACCATTTTTCACAGATTCTCGATGGAGTCCGGCTTGAGGACGGAGAAATAAAACCCGATGCACTTGCTTATACAGATCAGCGTGAAAAGAATATCATTGGAATAGAATTGCACAGCGGACGCAACCGGATTGTAAGAAGAATATTTGAACATCTTGGGTACGAGGTGAAATCACTTGACAGAGTGATATACGCAGGGCTGACAAAGAAAAATGTGGAACGTGGCCATTGGCGCCATCTCAGCGAGGCAGAAGTGAGAAACCTTAAGCATTTAAGCAAGAGCAAAAAAACGGTCAGATAATGAAGCTGGAAATCTTGTATGAAACGAATGAATTAGTTGTTTTGAATAAACCATCAGGATTGCTTTCGATTCCTGAACGCTACGATGCCTCACAACCATCATTGGCAGAATATTTAAAAAGAAAATATCCCGGAATATTTGTAGTGCACCGTCTCGATAAAATGACCAGCGGTGTTATCATGTTTGCCAAAAATGCCGAAGCTCACAGATATTTTTCAATGGCATTTGAAAACAGAGAAATTCATAAAGAATATACGGGGATTGTGTTGGGGAGAATGACGGAGGAAAGTGGTACGATTGATGCCCCCATCGGAGAGAATAAATACAGGCGGGGAGAAATGATGGTATCCAAAAAGGGAAAGCCTGCCATTACCCATTTTGAAGTGATAGAATCTTTTTCCATGTTTTCGGTTGTCAGGTTCAAACCGGTTACAGGACGCACACATCAGATCCGCGTACATGCGCAATACATACATCATCCGCTGGCTGCCGATCCATTGTATGGAAATGGCAAACCTGTTTTTCTATCTTCCTTCAAAAAGAGTTTTCATCTTGGCAGGGATGATGAAGAGGAGAGGCCGCTATTGAAAAGGCTTGCTCTGCATGCTTCCGCAATTTCATTTAAAAATGAGAAAGGTGAAGACGTTATAGTTGAGGCACCACTGCCAAAGGATATGAAAGCATTGATTCAGCAGTTGAGGAAGAATGGGTGAGAAATATTCTGGATTGAGAGATAAAAGGTATTGTAGATTTTGGTTCTTTTATTATGTTTTCATAAATATCTGTTTCTTTATTATCAAAAATAAGATATATAGATTCGAATAAATTATTTTGATTTTTTATATTTGCATCCTTATGATGGTAAAGTCAGTTTTAAACGTCCGAAGATTTAATCTCAGGCACACTGCAGTAGAATGGGGGGTGAACACGTATAGAAAATAAGAAAATTTGCAATACCCAGCCCCGCACAACTTTGTACGGGGTTTTTCATAACCTTTTCTTCCGGTAGGCTAATTGAATAGACCGATTGGTTACGAACCATTAAATGGGGGTTTGACTCCCTCCCGGAAGACTAAAAATAAAGAAAACAGAAGCTATAAACATGATGAAATAAAATGACCAGGACAAAGTATTATCACCGTTTTCTTTGTCCGGCCCTTTCAATTAAAGAAATCTGTCAGGGAAAACCGTTGAATACCCAAAAATAACAACTGCTGTTTCATCTTGCCGTTTGCTCTGTTCTACTGAATTTTAGCTTACCTCTAAAGAATCTTGTATAAAAAGGAAGAGATTGAAAGATAAAGATTGTATCCATCTGCTATCAGTAGATTCTCTATACCTGCACTATACCATTTTCGCCCGGCTATTCAGAATGGCACGGAAAAGGTTTGAAGTATCATGGTCAAAAATATTCATGGTGACCAAACCGCTATAAGAAAAATAAATTCTCTCACGAAGCATATCTGAGACCTTTTAAGAAGGTTAAATACAAAAAAGATTGTCTATGTTTAAAATACAGCATGCTGTATTTTCGATGCTGGTCAGGTCTGACGTTCATCAGTATTTTATCAACCTCAACTTTTTTCTACCCGAAAAGTTTAATAAGATTCACTGCATTGTTTCTCTTCTTTGAGTACAAATAATTTAAACGTTCACTTTCTGAAAATGGTAGCTATTTTAGCTACTTTTGATTCTATACCCCAAACAGCAATAGTTGCTGTTTCCGGTATATTGCCAAAACCCGCTCAATAAGATATGGCCGATAACCAAAAAGAGGAATTGCTGACCAGTTTTGATATACTCAGGACAGAATATATAAAATTGCTGAATGATAAAGATGTATTACTCAATTGGGGGAAGCCGCAGTTAGAAGCTCTGTATTCGGTAAAAATCGGGGTTTACCAGGTTCAACTTTTGCAAATGCAGTTGAATATTCAGGCGCTCAAACGCAAGTTGGAAATGGCCAGAAGTCTGACTGCAAGGGGAATGCCTTTGGATGTAAATGCAATTGAGCTGATTGTTGCCGAAGAGCTTGCTGAAGCTGAAATGCAAATTATGGAACAGGCAGGAAAAATAGCATCCGATAAGGAATTACTTTCTAATTTGGAATCTCCCCAAAGGAGCGCTGAATTGAGAAGCCTTTTCAGGCAGTTGGCTAAAAGTCTTCATCCTGATGTCAATCCGGAATTAACACCCGAACAGGTTCAACTTTGGAATACCGTAAAACAGGCGTATAAAAGCGGAGACATAAAGAGACTAAAAGCATTGAAAATTGTTTATGATAAAGAGTTAAATAAATTCGACCTAAAGATTGCAGAACTTTCAGAAGAGGATTTATCATTGAGACTTGAGGTATTAAAGGAGGGTATCAAAGTGCTGAATGATGAAATTATCAAAATAAAAGATTCTTTTCCCTTTGATATGGAAGATAAAATTAAAGATGAAAACTGGGTTAAAAGCGAAAAAGAAAACATCGAAATGGAGATTGCAAAATTACGTTCCCTGGAGAGAGAACTAATTCTTGAGTATGAGTCAATAATAAATAATTATGGAGGATCAAAACCGGAGCTTAATTAAAGTAAATTCCTCTTTGCTGGCGGCATTGAGCAAAGGAACCCTCAGTATAAATGTAATGCCCAAAGATATTCTTGTGTTGGAATCTCTGGTGGCAGGGACGTCGTTCAGGAATTTGAAAGATGTTGAAAAATCGTTGAATAAGTCCGTCAGGCTTGAACTCAAAAGAGAACCCGATAACAAATATGATGATTTTGCCGTTGCGCTTTATTTTAAAAAAAACAAAGTTGGATTTTTACCGAGAGATAAGAACGAAACAATAGGCAGACTGATAGATGCTGGCAAGTCATTCTTTGCAACGATTACTGCAAAAGAGTGGGAGGGCAATTGGTTGAAAATTGAAATACAGGTGTATTTGAAAGATTGAAAAAAAATTATATCCGGGTTATTATTCAAAATTGAAAGAATAGCCCTATTTCAAGAGAATCCGAATCATCTTTTTTATTTTGTTGGTTTGTTTTTCAGACAGGAAAAACCACCTAATCAGAAAGTAATTTGTCAGGCAAACTGTTTACTTTTTTTGCATGTACAATCAGTATGCTTTCTTACATTTATACTGATACATTCTGGTTGGTGATACCTCTTTAGGGTATTGGCGGAATTTACCTGCCGGTTGTTTTATATTTCATTTTCCATATCCTGTGTAGATAATCTTGTGATGACTAAGAGAATGATTTGATTCAGAATTTTTAACAGTACAAAACAATCTTTATTCTGCCAGTTTAATGGAAATTGCTACACCACCACTCGGTGCCAGCCGTTGATTCAATTTTGTTTTTGATGTTATTTTCTTTTGATAAATGTGGTAGCTCTGCGGGTTCTTAATGTAATCGGCATCTTTCCCGTCTTCATAAATCGTGGCTATCCATTTTTTGGAAGGATCGAGGAAACTGAAATCTATTGTCATCGTTCTTGCATGTTCATCCGTAATTCCTCCCACAAACCATTCATCTTTACCCTTGGCTTTCCGTGCTTCCAGAATATATTCTCCCGGATACGCTTTCAGGATTTTTGTATCGTCCCAATCAACGGCTACGTCTTTGATAAATTGAAAAGCGTCAGGAAACCTTTCATAATTTTCTATCAGGTCGGCCGCCATTTGTAACGGACTGTACATCGTTACATACAATGCAAGCTGTTTTACCAAAGTTGTTTTTACAAATCGTTTATCACCCGGGAAATAATAATCCAGTTTTGTCTGAAAAATTCCAGGTGTATAATCCATCGGCCCGCCCATTAACCTTGTGAAAGGAAGGACAAGGGTATGATTGGGATTGTTCCCACCAAAGGCATCATACTCTGTACCGCGCGCAGCTTCTGCAGCAATCCAGTTTGGATAAGTTCTGCTTAATCCTGTCGGATGTACAGATTCGTGAGAATCGACCATCACTTTGTGTTTTGCTGCCTGGTCAACCACCCGTTGATAATGTTCAATCATCCATTGACTGTAATGATGTTCACCTCTCGGAATAATATTTCCAACGTAGCCGGTCTTTACGGCATCATACCCAAAATGGTTCATCAGTTTATAAGCGGTATCAAAATGCCTTTCATAATTTATAGCCGAAGAAGAGGTTTCATTATGCATGATCAGTTTTACACCTTTACTGTGTGCATAATCGTTCAGCATTTTAATGTCGAAGTCAGGGTAGGGGGTTACGAAATCGAAAACGTATTCTTTGGAATGGCCAAACCAATCTTCCCAACCTTCATCCCAACCTTCAACCAGTACAGCATCAAAACCGTTCTTTGCCGCAAAATCGATATAGTCTTTTACGTGCTGGTTATTTGCGCCGTGCGTACCGTTGGGTTTTAGTTTGGAATAATCTGTTACTCCGAGATGAATGTTGTTTGAGTTCGTATAACTCCATGTTGATTTTCCCATAATCATTTCCCACCAGACGCCGACGTATTTTACCGGTTTGATCCAATCGGTGATGGCATATTTAGTGGGTTCATTGAGATTCAGGATTAATTTGGAAGCAAGAATATCTTCTGCCCTGTCGGAAACTACAATCGTGCGCCACGGCGACCTCATTGGAGTTTGAATATAACCTTTCATTCCCTGAGCATCGGGAGTGAGGTGTGTTTTTAAAACGAAAGTTTTAGGATTCAGATCGAGATTCATTCCGGCATAATCGATCAAAGCAGCTTCATGGATATTGATAAACAACCCTTGTTTGCTTTCCAGCATCAATGGAGTTTGCAAGGCCATCGGCACAATGGTTTGCGATGCATTCTGATCATAACTGTGATCAAAAAGTTTGGGAACTTCTGAAAGATTTGAAATGGTGTATTCATATTCTTCGGTATCATAATCTCCCGGAATCCACCAGGCCTTGTGATCTCCGTTGAGTGCAAATTCTGATTCTTCATCTTTGATCACAAAATAATTCAGGTTGGGTTGTTCAGGAAATTCGTAACGGAATCCAAGTCCGTCATCAAATACCCTGAACCTGATCCGGATGGTTCTTTGTGTTGATGGCTGATACAATTCCACACCCAATTCATTGTAATGATTCCGGATGGTTTTTACTTCTCCTAAAACCGGATTCCAGGTTTCGTCTTTTGTTGTCTGCGTTTCGTCTTTAATTTCAAAACCATTCATCAGAGAGGGAAGCTTTTCCAATTCCAAACCCAATCTGCTGGCTTTAATTACAGGGATTCCTTTGTAATCCAGCGAATAATAAGGTACACTGTCAACCAGTTGGAAATGCATTGACAAATTGTTGTTTGGTGAGGTAATGGTTTGGCTGAAAACACTGACTGACCAGAAAATTACGGCCAGAAAAAAAATAAAGTTTCTACGCATACTAAACGTTATTGGTTGATTTTTTTCAGAAGTAATTTATTCTTTGCAAAGGAAATGATTTTTCCTGTCAGGCGTTTTTATAAATATCCAGCAGGCCTTCCGGTAATTCCACGTAAATAATTTTTTTCTTTTTGTCCACTTTTTTTAAAAAAGCTTCGTGAAGGGGAATCCACGCTTCTTTTTTATCAATGGTAATTTTGCAAAGTACCTGATGCGGCTGCTCTATGACTTCTTCAATTTCTCCGATAATTTTTTCCTTTTGAACGATTTGAAAACCCAGTAATGAAATAGCTGTCTGTGGTGAGGCGAGCCGGTGAAAATCATCTTCGCTTAACCAGACTTCTTTTTTCAGGTATTTTGCAGCTTTTTCTTTTGAATCAATTCCCTCGAGCAAAATGAAAGATTCTTCTTCGTTCTTTGCTTTTGAGCGTACAATAAACCAGGGAATAAATGAATTTTTTTTATCCTCAAGAAAAACGGGAGCGCCTTTTTCAAAAGTGCATTTTTTGCCGAGGGAATGTTTTAAAATCATTTCACCTTCAAATCCGTGAGAGGCTGCCAGTTTGCCGATTTTGAAATACTCCATTGAAAGCAAAAATAAATAAACAGGTTAGTTTTATTCGGATTTTAGCCACGCAGAAAAAAGTTATTGGTTTGAGAAATTTGGAAAGTTAACCAGCCAATTAAAATTGTTACTTTTGCGCGCCTCAAAAATTGAAATAGAAAATGGCTGATTTGTCAAATTTTGATCCCAATTCTGCCGGCAACCCGAATAATAATATTTTCGGTTTGCCATTCAGTGAAGAAGAGTCAGGAGTTGTGATTCTACCCATCCCCTGGGAAGTGTCTGTGAGTTATAAGGCTGGTACTTCCAGAGCTCCGGAGAATATTTTTAAAGCAAGTTATCAGGTGGACCTGATTGATAATGATTTTCCTGACGGTTGGAAAAAGGGAATCTTTATGCAGGAACCCGACGATGAAATTTCGCAAAAAGGAGATTACCTGCGCAAAGAGGCTGAATTGTATATCAAATTTGTTACTGACGGACACGATCTGTGTGAAAGTAAATTCATGACCAAAGTACTGAATGAACTGAATGAAGGAGGCGCATTTTTGAATGACTGGGTTTATGGGAAATGTAAAGATTTGTTAGAAAGGGGCAAACTGGTTGGCTTGCTGGGCGGCGACCACAGTACCCCTTTGGGATATTATAAAGCTTTGGGAGAAAAGTATTCTTCATTTGGGATCCTGCATATCGATGCCCATTGTGATTTGCGGGAAGCCTATGAAGGAATGACCTATTCTCATGCTTCCATTATGTACAATGCACTGAATGAAGTGCCTGCCATTTCAGGAATTGTACAGGTGGGAACACGTGATTATTCTCTCAGTGAAATTGATTTTATTAAAGACAGCAACGGCAGGGTGGTTACCTTTTTTGACAAGGATCTGAAAGAGAGGCAATATGATGGTGAAACCTGGAAAAAAATCTGTGAAGATATTGTTGACCGGCTTCCGGAAAATGTGTATTTAAGTTTTGATATTGACGGGCTGGATCCAAAACTTTGTCCAAATACGGGCACTCCGGTCCAGGGCGGATTGGAAACTGAGGAAGTATATTATCTGTTGCGTACCATGCTCAGAAAAGGTAAAAAATTAATCGGATTTGATTTGGTTGAAGTAGGGGTGAGCACAAGTGAATGGGATGAAAATGTGGGGGCGCGTGTTCTGTTTAAGCTTTGTAATCTATTAATGCGTAGTAATGAAAACTAAAGATCATTTTGTGATCGTATTGAAAAATGAGAAAATCTCTACATATAAAAAACTGGCTTTTGTTTTTGCAGGCATTAACCTTGTGCCCTTTGTTATTTTTTCTTTTTTCAAAAGTCTGATGCTTGTCGGCCTGTTGGGAGTTTTCTGTTTTATCGTCTATTTCGTTTTGAAACGTTATCTGAAAAAGAAATATTCCGGCAGGGTTGCTGCTATTGATGAATATCTGTTTTTTTTGCTTGCATCGGTGTGGTTAATGAAGAGTGTGGTAATGGCGTTGTCTTTATTGATAATCGGATTGTTATTCAAATTTGCTTTGAAGGAATTAAAATTTGTCTTTAAAAAAGAGGGGATCTATAAAGATTTTTTCCCGAAAAAAAAGTATGAATGGAGTGATCTGGATTTCATTATTTTAAAAGCAGGAATACTGACTATGAATTTCAAAGATGAAGGACTGATCCAGGGACCGGTTGAAAATGAATCGGAAAATGACGAACAGGAATTTAATTCTTTCGTCCTCGAACAATTACACCAAAAATAATCCGGGATTTTGCAGTAGCACTAAAAGCTACTGCAAAGTGTGTAATGGGTTGTGGGAAGCATCCCGGTAATCCCGACTTAGAAAGCCTTTGCGAAAATGTTTTATTTGAGCATTAGGCTTTCTTAGTCGTTTTGCAGCCAACTGCAAAATTTGGGATAATTTCCATTTTCTGTTTGTCCACTCCTTAGCTTTTTAGGCATGCTGACTTTTAAAAATAAAAAAAGAGGTTACTTTTTGTAACCTCTGATTCGCAAAACCTGCGCTAAGAAAATGATTTGTTTTGAGGTTGCCTTCGTTTAAGAATCTTGTTGTTTGGGAGAATGTTTTTCGGAGTTTCCTTTTTTATTACCCCATTTTTTTCCGTTGTTTTCACTCTTTTTATTACCCCATTTTTTCCCGTTGTGCTGGCCGTCAGCTTTATATTTTTGCATCCTGTCCCTTTGTTCAGGAGTCAACACAGCACCCATTTTCTCCTGATTGGTCTTTCTGAGTTCATCCATCTTTTCTTTTTTCTGTTGGGCTGTGAGTGATTTGTCATCCACAATGGCTTTCCGGTTTTTGACGTTTTCTTCGCGGAGTGCTTTCATTTTTGCCTTTTGTTCAGGTGTAAGCTGAAGTTCCGCCATTCTTGAACGGTTGTCTTTCATTCTTTGGTCCCTACTGAAATTGGCTTTTTGTGATTTCCGTGTTGAATCTCTCCTGGATTGATTTGCCTGGGCCTGAACGCCGGCTGTAATAAAGAAGGCAGCGAAGGCAAGTAAAAGAAGTCTTTTCATTTTTATAAGTTTTTATTTGTTGACTGATAGATGATATCTTGAAAAAAAAGTTTAAGAGTGCACTTGCCTTTTAAAAATATTTAACAGGAACCGGGAATTTGTTCTTTTTTCCTTACTTCCATTTCCTGAATATAAACAACTATGCAAGTATTGGTACAAAGTGATTATGCTTAAAACCTCTTAACAGAAATCATAATCTATGAATCAATAATATTTATTGTTGATGTTTATCTCAGAGACAATATCTCACGGTATTTGGGTAATTGCCAAAACTGATCATCCACAATCAGTTCCAGTTTGTCGGCATGATACCTGATGTTGTCAAAGAATGGCTTTATCTGGTCGCAATACGCCAAAGCCCTTTCTCTTGAATTCTCAATAATATTTGCCTTCTTTCTGGCTTCAATCATCAATTTCACGTTTTTATTGATGGCATTTACATGCTCTGAGATTTTCAAAAGAATTTGCTTCTGAGCTGAAATCCCGTTTTCGTCAATACCAAGTTCCTTAAGCCCTTTGATATTTTTAATCAATACATTTTGGTATTTGATGGCAGCGGGCAAAATATAAGTTCCTGACATTTCACCAATGATGCGGGATTCTATCTGAATCTTTTTGATATAGTTTTCAAGTAAAACTTCATGCCGTGCTTCCAGTTCATTTTTGCTGAAAATATGATGCCTGCTGTACAATTGTTCTGCTTTTTCGCTCACCATGAGATCCAGCGCCAGGGGAGTGGTTTTGATATTCCCTAACCTTCTTTTTTCTGCTTCTTTTTCCCACGCATCACTGTATCCGTCTCCCTCAAATAGAATGGATTTACTTTCAATAATGAATTTTTGCACCACATGCAAAATCGCAATTTCCTTTTTCTCTCCGGCTTCAATCAGCGCATCAACCTGGCTTTTGAAATTTACCAGGGTATCGGCCATAATGGTATTCAAAACAGTCATCGGTACAGCACAGTTTGCGGAAGCTCCTACAGCGCGGAATTCAAATTTGTTTCCTGTGAAGGCAAACGGGGATGTTCTGTTGCGGTCAGTATTGTCCAGTAATAATTCCGGAATACTTTTGTGGATATCCAGCTTTAGCATCGCCTCGTCCTGTTCATCAAATTTGTCGCTTACTCTTTTCTCAATTTCTGATAATACATCTGTCAGGTACTGCCCTATAAAAATGGAAATAATTGCGGGCGGGGCTTCATTTCCTCCCAACCGGTGATCGTTTCCGGCCGAAGCTATGGAAGCACGAAGCAAATCTGAATTGTCATTCACCGCTTTAATGGTATTTACGAAGAAAGCGAGGAACATCAGGTTTGTTTTGGGTGTTTTGCCGGGAGCCAGCAGATTGACACCGGTATTCGTTGCAAGGCTCCAGTTGTTGTGTTTCCCGCTGCCGTTCACTTTTGCAAATGGTTTTTCGTGAAGGAGAACCCTTAGTTTGTGATTCTTGGCAACACGTGTCATCAAATCCATGAGTAAAATATTGTGATCCACAGCGAGGTTTACTTCTTCATAAATGGGAGCACATTCAAACTGGCATGGAGCTACTTCATTGTGCCGGGTTTTCAATGGAATTCCCAACTTGTAGGCTTCTTCTTCAAAATCGCGCATGAAAGCATATACTCTTTCCGGGATAGCGCCAAAATAGTGATCCTCGAGTTGCTGGCCTTTTGCCGGAGCATGTCCAAAGACGGTTCTTCCGGTCATTAGCAGGTCGGGACGTGTGCTTGCAATGGAAGCATCAATTACAAAATATTCCTGTTCCCATCCAAGAGTTGGTATCACTGAAGTGATGTTCTTGTCAAAATACTGGCAAACATCGACCGCTGCTTTTTCAAGAGCTACTTTTGACCGTAGCAGAGGAGTTTTTGCATCGAGAGATTCTCCGGTATAGGAAACAAAGATGGTGGGGATACAAAGTGTCTTGCCGTTTCTCATTTCGATAATGAATGGAGGGGAACTTGGGTCCCATGCCGTATATCCGCGTGCCTCGAAAGTAGCCCGGAGTCCACCGCTGGGAAATGAAGAAGCGTCGGGTTCCTGTTGAATTAGTGTGGCTCCGTCAAATTCTTCAATTGCCGTTCTGTCGCCTTTCAGGGTGAAAAAAGAATCGTGTTTCTCTGCCGTTGCGCCGGTCAGGGGTTGAAACCAGTGCGTGTAGTGGGTAACACCTTTTGTCTCAGCCCAATTTTTAAGGGCGGAAGCAATCTGGTCTCCCATTTTACGGTCAATCTTGGTTTGGCTCCTGATAGATGAAACAAGGCTTTTAAAAGCTTCATCACTTAAAAACTCCCTTGCTTTTTTCAAATCAAAAACGTTTTCTCCGAAATAAGAAGATACTTTTTTTGTAACCGGGCCGTCGGGCAGATTATTATTTGCGAAATAATCATGAATGATACTTTGTCGTAATGTTTCCATTAAATTTTATAATTGTGCGACAAAATAAAGAAGAATTGAAATGAAAATGAAAATAAATTTACAGGCTGGTCATAAATATTAATAAAATGTTAGTAAAATATATACATAATTATTTTATATAATGTGTATTAAAAATATCGTACAATTTAAAAAACCGGAACCTCTCAGTATCTGTATTCAGGTAAAAATCAGGGTTTGCCGGTTTTAAGAGAATTTCCATAGTTCGTTCCGGAGTTGTAATACCCCACAATGCAGATGAATACAAATTGCAGGTAAATACTTCTGTATCGTAATATGGCGCCCAGATTCGGAATTGTAAATCCTATCATTACAATATTGATAAAAGAGAAGAACCCCAATGCGATGAATAGGGCTGGCAGACTTCCCGATTTTCTTTTCTTCCATATTGCGAAAAGAAGAAATACCCAAACAGCATATAATTCTATTGTGAAGGGTAAAGTTTTAAGTGAAACAGGTAATGATGGTAAAAATATGGCGTGATGCAATGCTATCGGTGTGTTTCTTACAAATCCTTTAAAATCGGGTTCCAGCATTTTCATCGGCAGATAGGTATTGCTGACCCGAGAAATGGTATCAAAGGCGATATATCTTTCAGAAACTATTTTGGGAAAATCAGCAGAAGGGTTGATTCTTTTAGCGCTAAAGAAAAGCAATATACAGAGAACGAAGACGGATGGCAGGATAATCCATTTTTTCTTTGGAAAATAATGGCATAAAACCCATATCAGCAAAGAGGGAGCCAGGATGGTTGCCGTGAAATTTCTCAAAAGAAAGAGGAGGGTGAAAAAAGATAAAAAGCCAATCACTCGTTTAAAAGTAAATCCTGCGTGTAATAATCTGTAAAAATTATAAAAGATAAATCCGGTGCATAATATGATCAATCCTTCCTTTTGAATGCCACTGGTGAAAAAAAGCGCTGACGGGAATAAAAAAATCCCGAAAATCAACAACCATTTTCCCTTTTGAATGAATGGGATGGTCGCTCTGTATAATAAAATGGCTCCGCTGAAAACAGCGTAATTGTAAAACAGCGTATTTGTGTAAAAATTGCCAAGCGTAAAAATATCAATCACTGCAAGGCTTTTCACAATCAGGTTCATCCTAAGGTTGTTCCAAAATGAATGGGTTGTACTGAAAAGCCCGCTAAAATGATTGTGATATACGTCTGTAAACAGGTTGTAGAAAAAGTATTTCGGTTGATTTAACAGCAGATAATTTTCGTTGAGGGAAATATTGTGAAAAGTGAGAGAATCTGAAACCGGAAAATAATGGAGGCTCAGGTAACAACTAAATACTCCGGCTAAAATCCTGATGCTGAAAAGTGAAATTAATAATAGGACAGGCAACCCAGTTTTTTTGAAGAAAGACAACCTTTTAATGAGCCACAGGAAAAGGATTGCGTACAAAAAAAATAAAACAGTTGCCAAGCAATGATTATTAGAATGTGGGAAGTTAGTTAAAATAATACCAACTATTTCTGAACCTCCCCTCAAAGATAGATTGTAAGTTTGCCCATATTTTTTGACAATGGAAGTAACGGTATCAACAGCAAAAAAGTTAGGTCTCACTGAAGATGAATATGAGAAGATCAGGGAAATTCTCGGACGAAATCCCAATTTTAATGAACTGAGCGCTTATTCAGTAATGTGGAGCGAGCACTGCAGTTATAAAAATTCCATCCGGTGGTTGAAAACACTTCCCCGCGAAGGTGGGCGATTGCTGGTAAAGGCCGGAGAAGAGAATGCAGGGCTAATGGACATTGGTGATGGGCTTGGTTTGGTTTTTAAAATTGAAAGCCATAATCACCCCTCCGCCATTGAGCCGTTTCAGGGTGCGGCAACGGGAGTCGGCGGAATTCACCGGGATATTTTTACCATGGGCGCCCGGCCAATCGCAACATTAAATTCGCTCAGGTTTGGCGATCCCAATAATATTAAAACTCAAAGATTGCTTTCCGGTATCGTCAAAGGAATTGCACATTACGGCAATTGTTTTGGTGTCCCAACGGTAGGAGGCGAAGTTTATTTTGATTCGTGTTACAATACAAATCCATTGGTGAATGCCATGAGTGCAGGAGTTGCACGGATAGGCCATACAGTTAGCGCCACTGCGAAAGGGACGGGAAACCCCGTTTTCATTGCAGGAAGTGCAACAGGAAAAGACGGAATGGGCGGAGCCGCTTTTGCATCGGCTGATATTCATGAAGGAAGCGCCGAATATCTTCCCGCCGTGCAGGTAGGCGATCCCTTTCAGGAAAAGAAATTGCTGGAAGCCTGTATGGAAATTATAGAAACAGATGCTTTGGTGGGAATGCAGGACATGGGGGCGGCCGGAATTATTTGTTCCACTTCAGAAACAAGCGCCAAAGGGGAAGCCGGGATGGATATTCATTTGGATAAAGTACCGGTAAGGCAATCCAATATGAAACCCTGGGAATTGTTGCTGAGCGAAAGCCAGGAAAGAATGTTGCTGATCGTTAAAAAGGGAAAAGAGAAAGAAATCCTGGATATTTTTGAGAAATGGGATTTGCCCTGTTCACAAATCGGTGAGGTGAATGACACCGGGATTTTGAAGTTTTATATGAAAGGTGAGTTGGTAGCAGAAATGCCTGCCGACAGCCTTGTATTGGGTGGAGGTGCGCCCGTGTATGAAAGGGAATATACACGCCCGGCTTATCTTCAGAAAATAGAAGAATTTAAGCCCGGATCAGTCGCAGAATACAATAACATCAGGGAGATAGCCGGGAAATTAATTTCCGATCCTGACATCGCCTCCAAAAAATGGATTTACGAACAATACGACAGTATGGTTGGTGCGGCCAATATGAATACCAATGATCCTTCTGACGCCTCAATTGTTTCTATCAGGGGCACAAAAAAAGCGCTCGCACTTACGACAGATTGCAATGGCTATTATGTATATGCAGATCCCTTTAAAGGATGTATGATTGCGGTTGCAGAATCTGCGAGAAATATAGTTTGCTCCGGCGGAAAACCTTTGGGTGTAACCAATTGCCTGAATTTTGGGAATCCATACGATCCGGAAGTTTATTATCAGTTTGTGAAGAGCATCCAGGGTATGAGTGAAGCCTGCAAAAAATTTGATACACCTGTTACAGGCGGGAATGTCAGCTTTTATAACCAGTCGCCTGATGGCCCTGTTCACCCGACACCTGTAATTGGTATGGCCGGAATATTGGATGACGTTTCCAACAAAATGTCTTTGTATTTTAAAAATGAAGGGGACCTTATTTATGTATTGGGAAAAAATGAAGAAGATTTTAGCGGATCTGTTTATCTGCGCAAAATCAGAGGCGTTACATTTTCTCCGGCTCCCTATTTTGACCTGAATGAAGAATTTCGTTTGCACCACACCGTTACGGAATTGATTGAAAGAAAACTAATATTGAGCGCCCACGATATTTCAGAAGGCGGATTGTTTACATGCCTGATCGAATCTGCTTTTTTCCGCAACAAAGGTTTTAAAGTAAAACACGCAAAGAGCTACAGGGCAGATGCCTACTGGTTTGGAGAGGCTCAGGGCAGGGTAGTGGTCAGTGTGGATCCTTCCAAAAAAGAAGTTTTTGAAATGGGGATGGATATTCCTTTTGAATTTATCGGAACAGTGGCCGGAGATGAAGTTTGGGTTGAGGGAGAAAATTGGGGCAAAGTGTCCGGTTGGAAAGAAAAATATGACAATTGCCTCAGCAACCTGATGGAAAAATATGATTAAAGAACCGGCGATTTTAATTACCGGTGCAGCCGGTTTTATTGGCAGTTCTCTCGTCACTGAATTGAATTTACACGGATTCAGTAATCTGATTCTTGCAGATAATTTTACCAAACCCGGTAAGGTGCGGTATTTACATGGAAAAAGTTTTTCAGCCAGAATTGAATCCGCGGACCTATTTGATTTTTTGAATCAGGATGAGCAGGCAATAAAATTTGTTTTTCACCTGGGCGGGAAAACTGCAAACAAGAATGATTTCTTCAAACAAAATGTTGAATTTTCCCAACGGTTATTTTTATGGAGTGAGAAGAATCAAATTCCATTTGTGAGTGCATCTTCCTCTTCCACTTATGGCGCCGGAGAATTTGGATACAGCGATGATGAAGTATTGGTTGACAAATTGATTCCGCTAAATGACTATGCAAAATCCAAACATGAATTTGATAAATGGATTCTTAAAAAGAAATCAACAAGCCCATGGACTGTACTGAAAATATTTAATGTTTTTGGACCCAACGAATATCACAAGGGGGTGAGTGCCAGCGTAGCGTTTAAAAGTTTTTTTGAAATCAGGGAAACAGGAAAAGTAATACTCTTTGGTTCCTCCAATCCGGCTTATGAACCCGGAGAACAGCAACGGGATTTTATTTATATCAAAGATGTGGTCAAAATCCTTTTTTGGTTTTTGGAAGGATGGGTTCAGCATGAACCGCATTTCGCTTCGGGAATTTATAATGTGGGGTCAGGAGTAGGAAAAAGTTTTAATGACGTGGCAAAATCAGTTTTTGCTGCGATGGGATTACCGGAGAAGATTGAGTACAAACCCATTCCGGCAAATATTTTGAAAAGTTACCCCGATAGTGTAGTCGCTCCGGTTCAGAAATTAAGGCTGGCCGGTTATGTTGATAAAATGTGGACTTTGGAAAATGCGATCAGTGATCTGGTGAAAAATTATCTGACAGGAGGAGCCATCCTTTGAGCAGCCACACAGCTTTCCGGATGGTTTTGTAATCCGGAAACATTGAATAAAAGAAACCCTAAATCCTTTCCCTTTTTAGAAAGTGCCAGCCTAAAATTGGGGCAATCAATTTTTTTTGAAAGGATAATGATGTAGTTTTGCATGACCCTCCGGAATCTTTTATCATTTACTCACCTGACGGTCAAAAGTTTATTTTATGGCAAAGTATATTTTTGTAACCGGTGGTGTTACTTCCTCTTTAGGTAAAGGAATCATTGCATCTTCTTTGGCTAAGCTCCTTCAATCTCGCGGATTGAGGGTTACCATTCAAAAATTTGACCCCTATATCAATGTGGATCCCGGAACGCTGAACCCTTATGAACACGGCGAATGTTATGTGACGGAAGATGGAGCCGAAACTGATCTGGACCTCGGCCATTATGAACGTTTCCTGAATATTCACACCAGCCAGGCCAATAATGTAACGACCGGAAAAATCTATCAGACTGTTATCAACAGAGAAAGGGAAGGAGATTATCTGGGCAAAACGGTGCAGGTTGTGCCGCATATTACTGACGAAATAAAGCGAAGGATGAAATTGCTGGGAGAAAAAAATCAGTACGACATTATCATTACAGAAATCGGCGGTACTGTCGGCGACATAGAAAGCCTTCCGTTTGTTGAAGCTGTCAGGCAATTGCAATGGGAATTACCCGAAGAAGATTGCATTGTGGTTTTGCTGACGCTCATCCCTTATCTGAAAGCCGCGAAGGAATTGAAGACAAAGCCCACTCAGCAAAGTGTAAAACTTTTGAGTGCTAATGGTGTACATCCCGATATTTTGATTTGCAGAACAGAACACCCGCTCACGCAGGATCTGAGAAAAAAAATTGCCCTTTTTTGTAATGTGAAAGAAGAGGCAGTGATTGAATCTGTCGACGCATCTACTATTTATGAGGTACCGATTCTGATGTTAAGGGAAAATCTGGATCTGATTGTGCTGAAAAAATTAAATATTCACGATTATAAAGAACCAGACCTCGTAAAATGGAAAGTTTTCCTTGAAAAAGTAAAACATCCTGTGAGAAAAGTAAATATCGGATTGATTGGAAAATACCTGGAATTGCAGGATGCGTACAAATCCATTCTGGAAAGTTTTATTCATGCGGGCGCAATGAATGATTGCAAGGTGCAGGTCATCAACATACACAGTGAAAATATTTCTGAAGAAAATGTAAATGAAACCCTCGCCGGGCTGGATGGATTATTGGTTGCACCAGGCTTTGGATATCGCGGTGTGGAAGGGAAAATTGTAGCAGTGAGATATGCCAGGGAACACAGGCTGCCATTCTTCGGAATTTGCCTTGGCATGCAGATGGCAGCCATTGAATTTGCAAGGAATGTACTTGGATTGAAAGATGCAAATTCAACGGAAATGGATCCAAATACCCCTGAACCGGTGATTGACATGATGGAAGACCAGAAACGAATTACCATGAAGGGTGGCACGATGAGGCTGGGCGCCTATCCATGCGTTATCAAAGAAGGATCATTGGCATACAGGATTTATGGAAAAACAGAAATATCAGAAAGGCACCGCCACCGCTGGGAATTCAATGATAAATACCTGGATAAATTTGAGCAGGCGGGGATGATTGCAACAGGGATTAATCCGGAAACAGGCCTGGTTGAGATCATGGAATTACCAGGCCATCCATATTTTATCGGAGTTCAGTTTCATCCTGAACTAAAAAGTACGGTAGAAAACCCTCATCCGCTGTTTGTGAATTTTGTTCATGCTGCAGAGCTCTACAGAGAGCAGGGAAAGAAAAAAGAATCTTTACAGAATGTGAATTAATATTCAGCAAAAAATCTTCACTATTTCAATCCCCTTCAAAACGAGACAATTAGTTATAATGTAACTATTTTGTTTTATTTTCCTGACCGGATTGCTTTCACCTCAGATGCCGTCACAGCACTTGCATCATTTCCGAAACTGCTTCTCACATAAGAAAGCACATTGGCCACATCTTTATCACTCAACTTACTTTTGAAAGGAGGCATCGGATTGGAAAAATGCTGGTTGTCAATTTCCACATCTTCATTAAATCCGTTCAGGACGATATGAATTAATGTATTCTTATCCCCCAAAACATATTTTGTCTGGATTAATGGGGGAGCTATGTTGGGTACCCCGCCTCCATCAAGTTGATGGCAGGTGGCACAATACTGTTTAAAAATTTTTTCGCCTGCTTTATTTTTTTGAACGAATTGAATCCGATTGGCTGATTCATCTTTTTCTGGTTCCGATGTTTTCATTCCCAACGAAACAACCGTCAGAGGAATCGCCAGAATTGAAACATAAAAAATTCCTTTCTTCACTTCTTATTTATTGTATGATATTTTAAAAATTGCGCCTTTGGTATCATCCGAAACATACAAAGAACCATCCGGCCCCTGTGCCAGGCCACACGGACGATATTTAGCATTTCTCGGAGAAATAACATCTTTGGTTCCCGCAAAATTGTTTGCAAATATTTCCCACTTTCCGGTGGGCTTTCCATTTTCGAATGGAGCGAAAACTACGAAGAAACCGGCTTGTTTTTCCGGACTTCTGTTCCATGATCCGTGAAACGCAATGAATGCTCCATTTTTGTATTTTTCAGGGAACTGATTTCCCGTGTAAAATAAAACTGCCGTGGGCGCCAAATGCCCGGGAAAAGCGAGAGATGGAGGCAGATAATTTTTATTGCTTTCAATTTTTCCATTTCCTCCGTATTCGGGAGCCAGCATGTATTTCTTTTTTATCTGATCATAATATGCGTAGGGAAAACCTGCATTGGCCCCCCGGTGAAGTTCATACAAACATTCCGCAGGAAGAAGCGCTGAGATTTCCGCATTGTAATATTTTGGAAACAAATCGTGCAACTGATCACGTCCCATTTGCATTACATAGAGAGAATTGCTTTGATTATTCCAATCCAGTCCGACCACATTCCTGATTCCTGTCGCATAACGGACACCGTCACCATAAGTCTGGTTTAGTTTATCAGCTTTGAATTGCCAGATTCCTCCGGCCGAGTCAAGAATCGGGCAACCCTTTTGTCCCATAGATCCCGGAACGCGATCTTCAACCTGGCATGAATTGCTGTATGCACCGATATTCACATAAAGATTGCCATTATTATCCATTGCCAGAGATTTTGAATTGTGCTGGCGCCGGTCAATTAATCCTTTTACAATTACATCCGGGTGTTCCGGATCTGTGACCTCGTCGTTATCATTCAGCTTGTAGCGGTAAACTGTAGTATTGGATGAAGCATAGAGATAACCGCCATTCAACAGAATTCCGGTTCCGCCATAATTTCCAAATCCGGAAACCTGGTACTTGTTACCAACGGTTTTTTTCAGAAATAAAATTCCCTTTCCATTTTTCGGATAAAGAAGTTTAACGTAGATATCACCTTCTTTGGTCACTGCTATATGCCTTGCTTCACCAATGTTATTTTCAATGAGGGATGCATGAAATCCGGCTGGTAATACAAGATCTGTATTACCTCCACCGGATAGATTTTTATAAATATTTAAATCTTCTTTTGCTCTTTCCTTGCTTTTGAAAGAGATCAGGAAAAAGGCTCCGGCAATAATCAACACGATGGGAAGAATGATATATTTTTTCATGAATATAAAATTATAGGATAAGTAAATTTTTGAACTTTTTGTTTTTCATATTAGCACCATAAAATTACGCAGATTTGAAATAGCGCATAAATTCAAAGATGGTCAGGACTTATTCTCACTGTTCACGGATAAGAAAATCTAAATACATTCCTGACATGAATTTTTAGAAATGAAACAGAGAAACAAGATTAATATTAACAAATCCCTTTCTTCTTCCAATCAAACTTTGGCGTTGTTTCGAAATCTATATCTGTACTTTGTAAAAAACAGGATACATGAAAAGAGCTTTATTATTGATTTTAATTTTTGTTTCTACAGGAGTTGTTGCACAAAATAATTATATGGGGAAAAATGACCCTGAAGCAACAGCACTTTTAAAAAGGGTTTCGGCGAGGTATAAGAACTTTAGAACTTTGCAGGCAAATATTTCACTGGTAGTTGAAAATGCACAGGGGAAGAAACTGACTTCACAAACGGGGGAATTATTCCTGAAAGGAAATAAATACTACCTCCGGTTTAATGGAAATACTTCTTTTTCGGATGGCAGTAATATTTATAATTACGATAAATCAGCCGGAGAGATACAGATCACCAAAATCAATCCCAAAGATAATACGCTAACCCCTCAAAGATTATTTACAGATTTTTATCAAAAGGATTATTTGTACAAACTCAATGATGATATTGTAAAAAACGGCAGAATAGTTCAGGAAGTTGAGTTAACGCCACTTGATAAAACCCAGCCCTATTTCAAGGTTCTGCTTGAAATTGATAAAGCAACGCGAAATATCACAGGAGCCAGGATTTTTGAAAAAGCCGGTAACAGATATTTATACACCATATCATCATCGAAGCCCAATGCATCGATAGCTGATTCCAAATTTGTTTACAATAAAAAAGATTTTCCGGGAGCCGAAGTAATCGATTTGAGATAAATCAATATTTTTTCGTCGGTCAATTCGGGATTTGACTTAATGATGTTTTCAAAATTATTCAGTGAAGGCTTTTTCTAAAATTTATTTTAAGACTGATTCAATAAATTTCCGATAATGTCGTTTTAATCGACATGTTGCTCAAGCCCCTCTGGATTTATGCCTTAATCATGTTTACTGTCGGGAGTAATAAGGTCCCCTCGACAGGTAAAGAAAAAATACAATGGCTCACTTTGGAAGAAGCCCAGGTAAAAATGCAGAACGACCCTAAGCCAGTCATTATAGATTTATATACTAAATGGTGTTATTGGTGTAAGGTGATGGATAAAAAAACTTACACTAACCAAAAGGTGATTAACTACATCAATCAAAATTTTTATCCGGTTAAATTAGATGCCGAAGCAAGAAAAACAATTCAATGGGAAGACAAGGATTTTAAATTTAATCCGGACATGAATGTCAATGATATTTCACTTTATCTGACCAACGGGCAATTGAGCTTTCCAACTACGATTATTTATACTTCCGTGAATGAGGCTCCTGCCAACATTCCCGGATTTATGGCTCCGGACGAAATAGAGCCTTTCCTTAAATATTTTGGCGAACAAAAATATAAGAAACAAACCTTCCAGGATTTTCTTAAAGGATTCAGGAAAACATGGTAGTAAAAATATTATAAAGTCCGTTTCGGACTTTCAACTCGGTTTTTCATAGGATATTGGATTATAACAGGGGTGGATTTCTATCCGGCCCCTTTTTTATTTGATACACTTTGCTGGTTTTTAGAGAGCTATAAATAGCAATGATTTAAATTTGGAAATACAGTATTTTTCATTTAGATTGATGTTCCATTTGCAGGTATTGGTGAATATTTGTGATTTTGACAAAATAAAAAGCTGTCATGCAACGTTTTAAAGTTGATTGTGGTCTATAACATGAAATTGAAATAAATCATCAAAATATTATAAAGTCCGTTTCGGACTTTCAACTCGGTTTTTCATAGGATATTGGATTATAACGGGGGTGGATTTCTATCCGGCCCCTTTTTTATTTCAGGCCTTTTCCAATATGTTATATACCTGAATCTTGTAGGCCAAAATTCTTAGATTTGCAGGAAAGCATTATTAAAATTATGAATGAAATAAGTGAACATTTTCAATGCCTGATTATAGGTTCAGGGCCGGCAGGATATACCGCTGCAATCTATGCAGCCAGGGCTAATCTCAATCCTGTGGTATATCAGGGAATCCAGCCCGGAGGTCAGCTTACAATTACAACAGAAGTAGAAAACTACCCGGGATATCCGGAGGCAGTAATGGGTCCTGATATGATGGTTGACTTCGAAAAGCAGGCCAAAAGGATGGGTGCTGATATCCGTTATGGAATGGCGTCCGAAGTGGACTTTTCCACGCATCCCTTACAGGTGAAAATAGATGATGAAAAATGGGTAAGCGCCGATGCGGTTATTTTAGCTACGGGCGCATCTGCCAAATGGTTGGGCATCCCAAGTGAAGAAAAACTGAATGGGAGAGGCGTGAGTGCGTGTGCAGTATGTGATGGATTCTTCTTTAAGGGGAAAGAAGTTTGTATTGTAGGCGCCGGAGATACTGCCGCCGAGGAAGCTCTTTATCTGAGCAAAGTTTGCAGCAAAGTCCACATGTTTATACGGCGCGATGCTATGCGCGCAAGTAAAGTGATGCAGCAACGTGTATTCAAAACAAAAAATATTCAGATTTACTGGAATACAGAGGTAGAAGAAATATTGGGAGAACAGAAAACCGAAGGGGTAAGAATAGTAAATAACAAAACCGGTGAAAAGACTGTAATTCCTGTAAGCGCCTATTTTGTGGCAATCGGTCATAAACCAAATTCTGATTTTTTGAAAGGATGGATCGATATGGATGAAACCGGTTATGTGAAAACACAACCAGGTTCCACCAAAACAAATGTAGATGGTGTTTTTGCCAGTGGCGACCTGCAGGATAAAATTTACAGACAGGCGGTAACTGCAGCAGGTTCGGGTTGTATGGCCGCGCTGGATGCCGAAAGATATCTGAGTGCGCTGGAACTTTCTACAGAAGCCGAAAGTGAACCCGCAATGGATTCTTCTCCTAACTGATAATTGACGCAGATGTTAACCATTCATCTCAGGGATCTGGTGTTTCAGGCATTTCACGGTATTTATGAAGAAGAAAAAGTTTTAGGTAATAAATATCTTGTGAATTGTTCTGTCGAAATTCCTGAGCCTGAGAAAACAATCCGTGAAATTTCGGGAACCATCAATTATGAAGTTCTGTTTAAAATTATCAGAGACAGAATGGCTATCGCTACTCCGTTGCTTGAAACTGTGGTTATGAATACCGGAGAATTAATCCATCGGCGATTTCCCGATGTAAAATCAATTTCCATCCAAATTATCAAACTTCATCCTCCCATAAAAGGATTCACAGGAAACTTTTCTGTTGAATGGCGTAAGGAATATCAACCTGAGTAAAATAAATCACTAAATAAATTTTCATGTTCAAAAAATCCATTGCAGCGGTTTTTCTTTTGTTCACCGCTTTTTGCACAAGGGCACAAGACAGTTCCCTGTACAATCATCATGAGATGTTTAATCCGAATTTTTATCCTTCGTCGGTGAATGAATTCAGATTGGCGGACGGCAGGCCGGGCCCAAAGTATTTTACCAACAGGGCCAATTATCAAATTGAGGCTTCACTGGATACTTCAAAAAATGAAGTTTCCGGAACCGTTACCATTGAGTATGTCAATAACAGTCCTAATGATTTAAATTTTTTATGGCTTTATCTGGATCAGAACCTGTTTGGACAGGACTCTCGCGGACAGGCAAAGATGCCGGCAACAAGGAGAAGCCGTTATGGTGATGTCAATTCAGTTTTTAATGGTGGATTTCATTTACAATCTGTTCAATTGCTTTCTGTAACCAAAGGAAAAGTAACTGCTGCCGCTGCCGATACCGTTATTTCCGATACAAGGATGCAGGTGAGATTACCCCAGCCTTTGGCGGCAAACGGAGGGAAGGTTTCATTGAGAATAAAATATAATTATACCGTGCCTCGGGATGGGAGCGACCGCACAGGCGTGTTGCAAACAAGGTACGGAAAGATATTTGCCATTGCACAATGGTATCCCCGCATGTGTGTTTTTGACGATGTGGAAGGATGGAATACTTTACCCTATCTCGGTGCAGGAGAATTTTACCTGGACTACGGGAATTTTGATTTTTCAATTACCGCTCCCGCCAACATGGTGGTTGTAGGTTCAGGTGAACTTACCAATGCTAAAGAGGTTTTGTCTGCAACAGAATACAACAGGTACCGGCAGGCATTTAACAGTGACAAGGCAGTTATTATCCGCAGTGCGGCTGATATAGAAAATGGTTCCATCAATAAACCGGGAACACGAACCTGGCGTTTTAAAATTGACAATGCCAGGGATGCCTCCTGGGCGGCATCATCAGCTTTCATCTGGGACGGAGCAAGAATGAATTTACAAAATGGTAAAAAAGCAATAGCTATGAGTGTCTATCCTGTGGAATCCAATGGAAACAATGGTTGGGAACGCAGTACTGAATATGTGAAAGGGGCAATTGAGGGTTATAGCAAACGATGGTTTAATTATCCTTATCCTTCTGCTGTAAATGTAGCCTGCAATGTCAATGGCATGGAATATCCGGCAATTGTTTTCTGTAATTCAAGATCGAGAGCCGGCGGGTTGTGGGGCGTTACCGATCATGAATTTGGCCATATCTGGTTTCCGATGATTGTAGGCAGCAATGAAAGGAAATACGGATGGATGGATGAAGGTTTTAATACGTTTATTAATGGAATTTCCTCTAAAGATTTTAATAATGGAGAATATGCGCGGAGTCAAAATAACACCGTGGCAACGTACCGGTATATGTTTGGGCCCAACAGTGAAACCATGATGAGTGAACCAGATGCATTGAAGGAAGCAAATATCGGGATGGCGCTGTATTTCAAACCGGGTTATGCGTTGGGCCTTTTGAGAAATAATATCCTGGGAGAAAAGAGATTTGATTATGCATTCAGGCTGTATATTCAAAGATGGGCATACAAACATCCGACTCCATGGGATTTTTTCAGAACGATGGAAAACGCTGCCGGAGAAGACCTGGGATGGTTCTGGCGTGGAATGTTTATTCACAATTACAAATTAGATCAGGCCATTACCTCCGTAACTTATGTGAATGACGATCCGGCGAATGGCGCTCTTGTTACCATCAGAAACCTGGATAAGATGGTTATGCCGGTTTATCTGAAATATACCACGGTTGATGGCAACTCCACAACCATTTATATCCCGGTCGAAGTTTGGCAAAATGGAAGTACCTGGATTCAGAAACTAAAAACCAATCAGAAATTGTCTTCTGTGGAAATCAATCCGGGTAATATTTTCCCAGATATTAACGATGCTAATAACAAGTGGACTGATCAATAATCATTATTTTTAAAATACAAAGCAGCCGGTTTATCCGGCTGTTTTATTTCGATTAAAAAGGTTACTGTTTGGCAAGTTAATTTTTACCATTACTTTTGCTGCCCTTTATGCGCCATATACAGGATTTATACGGCAGTTTAGCACAGAAACGAAAAATCGTTGTTACTTTTCATCAAAAACCAGACGGAGATGCAATGGGCTCTGCATTGGGGCTTTATCATTTTCTGATTCAGTTTGGGCATGAGGTAACAGTGGTTTGCCCCACCAATTGGGCCGGTTTTCTTAACTGGATGCCGGGTACAGATAAAGTCCTCGATTTTGATCATAAAAAGGAAGCGGCAACTTTAAAAATGAAAGAGGCTGATTGGATATTTTGTCTTGATTTCAATACTCCCGCCCGCACAAAAAACATGGAGCCGGTACTCAGGGAGGTAAGTGCCAAAAAGATTTTAATTGATCATCATCAACAACCTTTGGTGGAATTCTTTGATTATGGCATTAGCAATGTTGACAAGAGTTCTACTGCAGAAATGGTTTATGATTTTATAGAAGACAGTGGAAATGATTCAAAAATCAATTCGGCCATTGCACAATGCCTGTATGCAGGGGTTATGACCGATACCGGATCTTTCAGATTTCCCAGTACAACGGCCTCGGTGCACCTGATGGTGGCCCGGCTGATGCAAACAGGTTTTGATCATAGCAAAGTGCATGAGAATTTATTTGATAATTTTCTTGAAAACAGATTCCGTTTTTTTGGCAATACTCTTCTTCACAGGATGGAGGTTTTTTATGAATACAATACTGCGTTAATTTCGATTCCTCAACATGACCTGATTAAATTCAATATTCAGACAGGTGATACAGAGGGATTGGTAAATTTCCCGTTAAGTATAAGGGGAATCAAACTCGCCGCCATTATTATTGACCGTGGAGATGAACGAAAGAGTTCTTTCAGGAGTAAAGGTGAATTTGATGTCAACCGGTTTGCGAGAAAATATTTCAACGGAGGAGGGCATCCCAATGCCGCCGGAGGGCGTAATACGGAACCACTCGATGAAGTAGTGAAAATTTTTAAGAGGGCACTCAAAGAGAATGAATCACTTTTAGCATAACAAAATTTTAAATAAAACATACATGAATAAAGCAATCTTTCCGGCCTTCATTTTATTTGCAATGATTGGTGCCGGATGTAATTTCGCCAGGTTTGAGAAAATGCCAAGCGGGCTGGAATATAAAATCATCAAGGGAAACGGCGATAAAGAAATCAAGCCCGGGAATTTTATGGAAGTGAGTATCACTCAGTATTACAAAGATTCACTGCTTACTCCTGCATCGGATTCCATTCCTCAAATTGTGCCGGTGGATAGCACCCAGATCCCGGGAGAATATATCAGAATTTTTCTGAAGGCAAAGAGTGGAGATAGTATCATAACGAGGATATCTACTGATACAGTTGCCAAGCACAATCCTCTTCCTCCTTTTGCAAAGCCGCATGAGTTTTTCAGCACCAGGTTTAAGATTCAGAATATCTATGCAACCCAGGAAGAAGCTATGAAAGCATCTGTTGAATTGCGTCAAAGAGCCATGCGTTCCGATTCTATCGCAATGGAGAAACAAAAGGGAATAGATGATGCAACACTTAAAGATTATTTGACAAAAAATAAAATCAATGCTGTTCGCACACCCGAAGGAACTTATGTTGAAGTAACCAGGCAGGGAACCGGTGCGCAGGTTGACACGGGTAAAGCAGTCAGCGTATTGTATAAAGGAAAGTTGCTGAATGGAAAAATTTTTGACGAAAGCTATGATTCAACCGGCAAGCCAACCAAACCATACACTTTTGTTGTAGGTAAGATGGGCGCTATTCCGGGGTGGAGCGACGGCATGGTTTATTTCAAGGAAGGCGGAGAAGGAAAATTATTTATCCCTTCAGGAAGAGCCTATGGTTCGAGGGGCGCTGGTGCTGATATCAAGCCAAATACGCCGATTATGTTTGAGGTACAAATCACCAAAGTAATGTCGGATGCGGAATATCAAAAAGAATTGGATCAGCAGAGAAAACAATTTGAAGCTCTTCAGAAAGAACAACAGGAGAAAATGAAGCAGCAACAAAATAATCAACCCAAGAAATAATTTCTTTAAAATATCAAAAGGTGCCATGACCTGAAAAGGTTGTGGCATTTTTTTTCGACCTTTATTTAAACAACGTATGACCAAATGGTTTTTACTTTTATTTTCTAACCTGATTTTTTAATTGTGAATGACGGTGGTCATTAAATTGAAGGATTGATTTTTGTTCTCTTAGAATTTTTAAAGAATGATCGAAGTAAGTCGCCTTAAAAAATATTTTGGAAATATTCGCGCAGTTGATGACATATCTTTTTCGGTAAAAGATGGTGAACGTTTTATATTACTGGGGACAAGCGGCAGCGGAAAAACAACCACCTTAAAAATGCTCAACCGCCTGATTGAACCGGATGAAGGAACTGTGACGATTGATGGGAAACGTCATGATGATCAACCCGTCGAATTGCTGCGGCGCCAAATGGGATATGTGTTGCAGAATACCGGATTGTTTCCTCATTATACCATTGAAGAAAATATTTCTATCGTTCCAGACCTGTTGGGCTGGGATAAGGACAAAACAAAAAAAAGGATTGCAGAGCTGTTGATAAAATTTCATTTGCCACCTGAAACCTACATGGCATTGTATCCGGTGCAGCTCAGCGGAGGCCAGCAACAGAGGGTCGGATTTGCCAGGGCGCTTGTAGCAAATCCGCCCATTCTTTTGATGGACGAACCCCTGGGTGCATTGGACCCGGTTACGAGGCAGCAAATAAAAGGCGAATTCAAAAAGCTGAATGAATTAAAAGGCAAAACTATAATATTAGTAACGCATGATATTTCTGAAGCGATTGAACTGGGAAACCGGATATGTGTGATGGACGGAGGTAAAATACAACAAACCGGAAGTGCACAAGAATTGTTGCTTCATCCGAAAAATGAATTTGTAAAACATTTCTTTTCGCATAATCATTTTCTTCTTCAGTTAAATGCTTTTCATCTTGCCGATATTACCTCATACCTGCAAGAAACATCCTCCCCCGGCAAAATATCCGAACTCAACCCTGCAAGTACTTTGATGGAGGTGGTCGGAGAATTATCTTCTTTTGCAACGGCCAAAGATGGAATTGTTTTTCATGATGAAAAAGCGGATAAATTTTTCAGGATAGATATGGTGTCGCTGTTCACTGCTGTTCAACAAAAATTAAATCCCGGGCAATGATGGAAACCATGAATGAATTTTTCAAATTTGTTAACCAGGAGTCTGATAAACTTCTTCAACAGGCGCTTGTTCATTCAGGGCTTACTTTTTTGTCATTGTTTATTGCCATTCTGGTAAGTGTTCCCCTGGGGATACTGATCAGCAGAAGAAGAAAACTTTCGGGAACCGTTCTTGGAATTGCAGGGATTTTGCAGACCATTCCGAGTATTGCTTTATTGGGTTTTATGATTCCTTTGTTGGGCATAGGCGCCAGGCCTGCAATCGTCGCCTTATTTCTTTATGCACTTCTGCCTATAATCAGGAATACCTATACGGGAATTGTCGGGGTGGATGCAAATGTGAAGGAGGCTGCAATGGCAATGGGCATGACCGATTGGCAAATATTGTGGAAGGTTGAGTTGCCTCTGGCGTTTCCGGTTATTCTTGCAGGTATAAGGACTGCCACTGTCATTACAGTTGGAGTGGCTACGCTGGCTGCATACATTGCTGCGGGCGGATTAGGAGAATTTATTTTCGGAGGCATTGCCTTGAATAATTCTGCTATGATTCTTGCCGGTGCAATACCTGCAGCTTTACTTGCATTGTTCTTCGATTTTCTTTTGTCCCGGTTACAGCACGTCAGGATTAAAAAGATCAAACGGGTGTTGGTCACCGGATGTATTTTATTTGTTGCCATATCCTCGCTCTACTTTGTTCCGTCGGTTTTCGGAAGTAAACTGCTTGCAGGATTTCCTCCTGAATTTATGGGAAGGAATGATGGTTTTCCTGCATTAAAAAACAGGTATCATTTAAAGATAAATACCGTTGTGATCGGGCAGGCGCTTCTTTACGATGCATTAAAGGAAAAGCAAATTGATGTAATCAGCGGATATTCTACAGAGGGAAGAATCAAAGCGTTTCATTTGAAAATTTTACAGGATGATAAACATATTTTTCCTCCATATTTTGCTGCGCCCCTGGTCAGGGAAGATATTTTGAAAAGCTATCCCGAATTGCAATCGACTCTTAATTTGTTATCTGGAAAAATAAATGATTCACTTATGACAGAGATGAATTACAGAGTAGATTATTTGCACGAAAGCCCCGGGGAAGTGGCCAAAGATTTTCTTGAAAAAAAAGGTCTTTATCAAAATCCGCGAAACGGTCATAAAGGAACTGTAAGAATCGGATCGAAAATATTTACGGAACAGTATATCCTGGCTGAAATGTATAAAATGTTGATTGAGGGTTATACGGATTTGAATGTGACGCAGCGCACCGGGCTGGGTGGTACACAGATTTGTTTTGGGGCATTGACCAATAACCAGATTGACCTTTATCCGGAATATACAGGTACGGGGCTGCAAGTCATTTTATCTACGCCTCAGCGCGTGGTCGATTCTCTTGGCGGCAATGAAAATGAAGTTTATAATTATGTAAAATCAGAATTCAAAAAACAATTTAATATCGAATGGCTGAAACCAATTGGATTTAATAATACGTATGCTGTAATGATGCGGCAACACCAGTCTGAAAGATTGGGAATTACAACTATTTCCCGGCTTGTAAATTATCTGTCAAAAAAATGAGGATTGGTCTTGTGGCCGGTTTTGATCTTTCTGAACGGGTATTCAAATAAAAATTGACCATTGAAATCTTTGTGTATTGGATCCCCACTGCGTAAAGAAGCTTTCGATTTGTTTTTTCAATTGTGAATTATTGACTTTGGTCCCTTTGGCAGGTGGAATTATTTTTTCATTCTTTGAATCCCCAATCTCAACTTTGGTTGCATACCATGTGGTATGAAGCCTGTTGATTACAAGCCCAAGAATAGTTCCGGGTAATCCGTGAAAACTTTCGGGCCCGCCCGGCAATACAATTTCATCCGTATAAAATGCAACTACAAAAACGGAGTCAAACAATATGGTTGTAGCCCTCCTGCAATTGAAACCTGCAATTTCGCGGAAGTCGTTTTTTATTTTCCAATTCAGGTTCTTGAGGCTGTCATTGATGAGGAAAGTTTTTTCAAATACATTTTTGGTAGAAGTGTAGGTGCCGGCCTTGAAATCAGAATAAACTATATTGTTAGTTGCTACTAAATCAAAAATGTTTTTTTGTTGATTGTTTGCAGGAGAATAAAGAGATTGATTTTGGTTAAATTCCAAAGTAAAGAGATCTGTTTTAAACTGGGGATTTGCTTTTTTGAATTGTTCTGCAAAGTCTCCCTGTATGTTGGCCCATACATTCAGTTTACGTTCGTAGGTGATTTTTCCGGCCTTGATAAATTGGGGTTGTGCAGCTAAGGTCAGGCTCAGAAAACAAACGATAAAAGTTGAGAGGATCTGCTTCATCTTTTTTCTTTTTTTAAAGTTTGATTCCGTTTATTCCTTCGGGAGCTTTTCCACCTTTGTTTACGAAATTATAGGTAAGTGTCAGTAATCCGTAAGAGCCGAAAGTTAAATATCGTTGCTCCTGGATTGTTCCGCTGAATTCGTTTCTGGTATAACCCTTTGCCTGATCCAACAAATCGTGCCATGCAAACCTGAGCGTCATTACATCGTTTTTTAAAAATTTCCTTTCTATGTAAGCATTCCACAAAACCAGGTTGTTGTTTTGATCGAAAGTGGTGGTCTTTTGTTTCAATTGGAAGCTGATATCCGAGCCAAATTCAAGGCGCCAGGGCAACTGATAATCTCCGTCAACACTCATGTCTGATGTCCAGTAAGAGGCTTTTGAAACTTTGCTGATGGTTGATTTTGATGAACGATAGGCAGGTTGGATGGTTATGTTTAGTTCATAAACATTCGGTTTTCTTGCATTGAATTGGGTACGCCAGGCAAGATTTGTGGTGTTGGTAATGTTATTAAGATTATTCACAAAAGAAGAATATCTGTAAATCCAAAGAATAGGCCCGGTACCGTATCGCCAGTTGGATTTTCCAATCTTGTTATTCAGGGAACCGAATAAACCGGCTGAATAGTTTCCGCTGGTATTCATGAATTGGGTAACTCTTCTTCCGCGGTTATCTATAAAGTACCCGGTTGTAATGTCATTTTGGGTGAGAGAAAAGTTTCCGCCAAAAAACATGTACCTGCCGCTCAACACCTGAAAGTTTGTGTACATTAACTGGGCAGTATGGTTGAAACTTTGTTTCAGGTTTGGATTTCCCACCACAACATTAAGCGGGTCAGTATTGTCGACAAGGGGTTGAATCTGATTGATTGACGGCTGCGTCGTTGATCCGCTATAGTTAAAATTCAGGTTGCTGAAAGAACTGAATTTATAAATAAATGAGGCCTGTGGATAGAAATTGACATAGCTGTACCTGCGGCTGGTATCTTTGAACAGATCATCCTGATGGAAAGCCGTATTGCTGATGCTTCCGCCAAAACTCAGATTCACCTTATTTTTGGTAAACCGGTAATTGATCCCGCCTTTATTTGTAATGTAGTTGTATTTGAATTTATTACTGAGGCTATCCACAAGTGTTTCATATTTTCCATCCAGGCCTTTATTAAAACTCAATTGTTCCCTGGTTGAATTATTTAGCCCGAAGGAATAAATAAATACCAGAAAGCTGACATTGGAAAGAGGCTGGGTATAGGTGGCTTCTGAATTGAAAGAATGATTTGTGTTATTTCTTATTTTCTTTTGGTCTGTAACGGAAGATTGAATTACGTTTCCACTTCCATTAAAGAATTTAGAGTTGTTGAAAAGTAACCCGTTTTCTTTGCTGTCGAAATAGGATTGATTTACACTCAGTGAAAATGTATTTCCTTTTCTTTTGAATTTTTTGCGGTAAAGGATGCCGATCTTTTCTGAGCCATTGTTATTATCCGTCTGATTTTGGGTATTGCTGTTATTTACAACCTGTTTATTTTCGGCAAAATTGGCAGAGCTGGATGATGTATTGTATTTATCTGTTCCCTTGTAGGCATTCAGATTCAATTGGAGAGAGGATGTTGAATCAAGTCCGATATCGAGTTTTCCAAAAGCATTGTGACGGGTTCTGTTTGAATGGGTTTCGGAATTGTCACTTGAAAAGAACAGAGAATCGAGTAATGCATTTTGTGAAAAGTTGTTCGAACGGCTGAGTACCTTTAGGCTATTGAAAAGGTAGTTGGATGAGAGGTTGTATTTGTCGTTATTCCATTTGTTGCCATAATACAAACCGGCTTTTACACTTTCCGGAAGTCCGGTTCCATTGTAGTTGCCGCTTCCCATGACATCTCCGGAGGATCCGTGGATTGTAATATTTCCCGTTTCCGCATCCACAGACATATTATTTGAATTAAATCCATAATTGCCGGCATTCTGCCAGTCGAGACCCGTTTCGCTGGTAGAACTTCCAATGGCAAAGGCTGCCAGTTTTCTCTTGGCTTTGAAGGCGTTGATCATGGCCTGCAGGTTGTAATATTGATCAAGCCCCCCGGCGGACACTTTTCCAAAATATCCTTTTTTGGCATCATCCTTCAATTGCAGGTTGATGGTTTTTTGTTTGGTTCCGTCATCAATTCCGGAAAATTCAGCCTGATCGCTTTTCTTGTCAAACACCTGTACTTTTTGAACTGCGTCGGCGCGCAGGTTCCTGGTTGCAATAGTCGGATCATCACTGAAAAATTCATCTCCATCTACAAGTATTTTCTGGACTGTTTGTCCCTGGGCAGTTATTTTGCCGTCTTTATCCACCTGAATTCCCGGCAGTTCTTTTAAAAGATCCTCCACATTAGCATTAGGCTTCACCCTGAAACTGTCGGCCATGTATTCCGTCGTATCGCCTTTGATACGTATGGCCTGTTGAGTTACAATGACCGTTTCAAGCAATTTGGCTTTTGGTGTCAAAATGATTTTTCCCAGATTGATGGGTTGCCTGTTTACTTTTAGTGCAAATACATAATCTGCAAAAGAAGGGTAGGTAACAAGCATTAAATAAGATCCTTCAGGAAGGGCATCGGAAAAGTTCCCGAGATTATCTGTCCTGACAAAGGAAGCCAGCGTAGAATCTGATGCATTCAAAAAAGAAACCACAGCAAGGGGTAATTTCTTGTTTTCAATACTGTCACCAACACTCCCTTTTACCGGGATTGTTTGTGCTCTTAATAAAAAAGGGCTGAATAATATTGTCAACAATAAGATTCTCTTCATTAACAGTCGTGTGGAGGCGGTAAATGTAAGGTTTTATTTGAATCCTCAAAAAAAAAGACAAACTAATTCCTTTTATTGTGGAAGCCGCGCATAAAACCGGTTTATCTTACCGAATTTTCTATAGTTCTGAATAAGATTCTGTGGGTTCACATGTGCATACCAGATTGCGGTCTCCGTATGTATTGTTAACTCTGCTGACAGAGGGCCAGAATTTATTTTCATGAAGCCATGGTAAGGGATAAGCCGCCTTTGATCTCGGATATTTTTCTGCCCACTCATCGGCTGTGATTTTATTGAGCGTATGAGGCGATTTCTTCAATACATTGTCAGTTTTGCTGAAATCTCCATTTTCTATTTCCCTGATTTCCTGATAAATCTGATTTAATGCCTCACAGAATCTGTCAAGTTCTGCTTTGCTTTCACTTTCGGTAGGTTCAATCATGAAGGTTCCCGGTACAGGAAAACTAACAGTAGGTGCGTGAAAACCATAGTCCATCAATCTTTTAGCCACATCTTCTGCTTCGATTCCTGCTTTTGATTTAAAAGGCCTTAGATCAACGATAAATTCATGTGCACAGGTATCGCCGGACCCGGTATAAAGTATTTTGAAATTCTTTTTCAACAAAGCTTTCATGTAGTTTGCATTCAGGATGGCATAAGCTGTAGCTTTTTTAATTCCTACGGTTCCCAGCATTTTGCAATATGCATAACTGATGAGCAGGATGCTTGCCGAGCCAAATGGCGCTGAGGATACCTGTCCTTCGCCATAGGCAGCGGGTAAAAATGGTTTTAATTTTTCATTGCAACAAATCGGGCCCATTCCGGGGCCACCGCCTCCATGAGGAATGGCAAATGTTTTATGAAGGTTCAGATGGCAAACATCGGCCCCGATAAATCCGGGTGAAGTCCATCCCGCCTGGGCATTCATATTTGCCCCATCCATATAAACAAGGCCTCCGTTATCATGAACTATTTGGCATATCTCCCTGATGCTCTCTTCAAAAACACCATGCGTACTCGGATAGGTAACCATAATCCCCGCTAAAGTATCTTTATACTTTTCTGCATTAGCCTTTAAATCATCTATGTCTATATTTCCGTGCTCATCGCATTTGGTAACCACCACTTTATAACCTGCCATCACTGCACTGGCAGGATTTGTACCATGTGCACTGATAGGGATCAGAATTACATTTCTGAAATCTTCATTCCTGGATTTATGGTATCCACGGATAGTCATTAATCCTGAGAATTCACCCTGTGCACCGCTGTTGGGTTGCATACTGCAGGCAGAAAACCCGGTAATAGCACAAAGCATTTCTCCCAGTTCATTAATAATTTGTGCATATCCTTCGGTTTGACTATCCGGCGCCATGGGATGGATTCTGCTGAATTCCGGCCAAGTCAACGGAATCATTTCGGTAGCAGCATTGAGTTTCATGGTACAACTTCCCAGGCTAATCATGGTATGAACAAGAGAAAGGTCTTTATTTTCCAGTTTTTTCAAATAGCGCATCAATTCTGTTTCACTTTGATAACTGTAGAAGACAGGATGTAACATGAAAGGGGAGGTGCGTTTTAATTCAGGAGCAATACCATTTTCCTCATTCAATTGAACATCTGAGGTGGAATTGCCAAAGACTGAAACAATATCTCTGATGTCATCGTATCCTGTGGTTTCATCAAGAGAAATGGAAATCAAATTATCTTTTCTATAGAAGAAATTCATCCCTCTGATTTCAGCTTCCTTCCTGATTTTTTCAGGATTTTCAACTTTCACCGTCAGTGTGTCAAAATAGAATTTATTTAAAACCCTCACTCCTGATTTTTCTAATTGAAGCTTCAGAAAATGAGTGTAGGCAGCAACACGGGAAGCAATTTGGCGAAGGCCATCCGGCCCGTGATAAACTGCATACATGGCGCTCATATTTGCCAATAGCGCTTGTGCAGTACAAATATTTGAAGTGGCTTTTTCCCGTCTGATGTGTTGTTCTCTGGTTTGTAAAGCCATCCTTAAAGCCCTGTTCCCATTTGCATCAATACTGATTCCGATAATCCTTCCCGGAATATATCTTTTGTATTCATCTTTGGTTGAGAAAAAGGCAGCATGAGGCCCGCCATAACCCATGGGCACACCAAATCTTTGAGTGGATCCGATGGCGACATCCGCCCCTAATTCGCCCGGAGGAGTTAATAATGTAAGTGCAAGTAAATCCGTTGCCATGGCAACCTTAATGTCATGTTCTTTTACCTTCAGGAAGAAATTTTTGAAATCATCAATCTCACCGGTGGAATCGGGATATTGAATCAGGGCGCCGAAATATGTATGATCAAATTCAACTGTTTTGAAATCTCCGGTTACAACTTCAATTCCGATGGAAGAAGCTCTTGTCAATATGACACCTTTTGTCTGGCCAAAAACATTTTGATCTATAAAAAATCTGTGTTTGGTGACATCATCTGTTTCCCTGTTCTTATGATTAAAAAACATGGTCATGGCTTCGGCAGCGGCCGTTCCTTCATCCAGCAAACTGGCATTTGCGATTGGCAAAGCTGTCAGGTCTGATACCATTGTTTGAAAATTGAGAAGACTTTCAAGTCTTCCCTGTGCAATTTCAGCCTGATAAGGAGTGTATTGGGTGTACCAGCCCGGATTTTCAAACAGATTTCTCAGGATCGGGGACGGCACGATTGTGTCATAATATCCCTGACCGATAAAGGATCTGAAAACTTTGTTTTTTGATGCTACTTCCCTGATAAACCGGAGAAATTCAAACTCACTTAAAGGTTCCGGAAGTTTGATATCTTCTTGCAATTTGATGGATTGAGGGATTGTTTTATCCATCAAATCATCAATTGACTTAAATCCGATTTTTTCAAGCATCAATTGGCCATCTTTTTCATCCGGCCCGATATGTCTCCCGGTAAATTCGTGGTGTATTTTTTCGAATATGTTCATTTTGCTGGGCTTAAAATTTATTTTGGTATTAAGAAGTCATTGAGAATGTTCAAAAACTTGCGCAAAATTACGTAAGTAAGGGTATGAAAATGAAGATTAGTGAAACCAAATAAAAAAGTTTGCACACTTATTGTGGATAAAAACTGAAAGAATTTGTTAATTGCAGCCTGATTGGAATTATTCTTTTTTTTCTACAATAACGAATTCCTACTTTTAACGAATTTCAAAAAAATAAACATAGATCGAAATGAAGAAGAAAGAAGAAGTGGAAATCATCGGTTTGGGGGATATACTGGTGGGTAACCCCTCAGCCCCGGTGACAGTGATGGAATTTGTTGATTATGAAAGCGAAGCATGTGAAAAAGCACTCCCAATTGTCAAAGAATTGATGAAAGAATTCGGCGACAAGATCAATTTCAATTTCCGCAATTTCCCACAGACACTTGTTCATCAGAGAGCACATAAGGCTGCTGAAGCTGCCGTAGGTGCTGCACAGGAAGGAAAGCTCTTCGAAATGTACGAAATCCTTTTAAAGAACAGACGTCATCTTGGCACTGTTTCCCTGAAAAACTATGCCAGGGAAGCGGGGGTCAAGAGTAAATCTTTTCTGACCGACTTGATTAACGGTATTTATGGATGGCACGTTCAGGATGACCTTAAGTTTGGCATAGACAGTGGAGTTACTGAAGCGCCGACTTTTTTTATCAATGGTGAAAAGTTTGTTCACCGGCTGACCACCAAGAATTTGTCTGAAGCTATCAAAGCAGCCCTGAAAAAACGCAAGTTGAAAAAAGCTGCATAACCTGATCGGGATCCCGCGCTTATTTCCTGTTATAGGCAGGATGAAAATGGTATATCGTATCACGCAAATATTGCTTGTTTAAATGCGTATAGATTTCTGTTGTTGTGATACTCTCATGTCCCAGCATTTGTTGTACAGCGCGGAGATCCGCACCGCCTTCCACAAGATGGGTTGCAAAAGAATGCCGGAAAGTATGCGGTGAAATATTTTTCTGCAGATTTATCTTTTTCGCCAGATCTTTAATCAACATAAATATCATTACCCTGCTTAATGATTTTCCTCTTCTGTTAAGAAATAGTACATCTTCATATCCCTTGCAAATGGGTTGTAGTTTTCTTACCTGATTAATATAAACCTCAATATTTTTCAATGCCTCTCTTCCGATCGGGATCAACCGTTCTTTGTTGCCTTTTCCGGTTACCCTGATGTATTCTTCTGCCGGATAAATATTTGAAATCAGGAGTCCGGTGACTTCGCTCACCCTGAGCCCGCAACCGTACATTATTTCAAGAATGGCCTTGTTTCTCGTTCCCTCCGGCGTACTGAGGTCAATGCCATCCAATAGTTTCTGGATCTCTTCAACGGTCAAGGTATCAGGAAGTTTTCTTCCCGGTTTAGGCGATTCAAGAAGTATGGCCGGGTTAGATTGTACAATATTTTCTGATGCACAATATTTGTAAAAACCACGGATTCCTGAAATGATCCTGGATTGCGATGTTGCAGACATTCCAATTTCATTGATAAAAGAAATAAAACCGGATAGGTTTTGATAGGTAATGTTTGACGGAGGTTCAATTATCTGTTTTGATTCCAGATACTGTATGAGAAGGTCAAGATCATGTAAATAGGCCTCAATTGAATTGGAGGAAAGTGATTTTTCCAAAAGAAGAAACTGATGAAACCCCTTTTTGTATTCATTCCACATGGCTTCCATTGTTTGGCTGAAAAAAAACCTTTAGTTGTTTTCGAACACCTACATTTACATTCAAAAGTAAAAAATAATAAAGCCCTTTATGAAACCGCAAATTCTTAGAGATTTAAAGAAAGATTTTGAGAAAAATAAAAAGCAGTTCCGGAGTTTTATAAACAGGCAGGAAAATAAACTTGATGAAAGTGATTTGCCTTTGGTGAAAAAAGCAGAGAAATATGCATGGACCAAAGTGAATTGCCTGGATTGTGCAAACTGTTGCAAAACGATGAGCCCGGTTTATACAAAAGAAGATATTACCCGTATTTCGGCGCATCTCAAAATGACACCTGCGGAGTTTAAAAAAAAGTGGCTTCAGTTTGATAAAAAAGATCGCAACTGGATGAATACCGGCAGGCCATGCCAGTTTCTGGATTTGAAAACAAATAAATGTACCATTTACAAAGTCAGGCCCGCTGCATGCGCAGAATTTCCTCATTTGACGAAAATGCCGTTTAAAGATTATTTATATATTCACAAACAGAATATAGAATATTGCCCTGCTACATTTGAAATGATTAAGAAGTTAAAATCACTTTTGGCTAATGAAACCTGATTTTGTTTTATTACATTGACACGGCATGCGACGTTTATTTTTTTTAATTGTTTCCATTTGTCTGGTTCTGTTTTCCTGTCATGAGGGGCGCGATGTACCACCTTCTGAAAAACCGGTAATTGTTGAGATTCCTGAAGAAATGAATGATGTGGTTTCTTCCAAAATTCAATCAGCTATTTCTTTTGCAACAAATAATGAGGGTAAAGTAAATGATTCTCTGTCTGTAAAATTTCCGGAGCTTTCACTTGCTTTTTACTCCAGTGACAAATACAAACCTGTATGGAGTGATAATGAAACAAAGAATGTACTTTCCGATTCACTGATAAGTTTTATCAACCAGTCTATGTACTTCGGTTTATTCCCTGATAATTATTACAGGAACAGGCTAAATGCAATCAGCGAAAGACTTTCAAGGGATTCCCTTGCCATAAGAGATGCCAACATGTGGATGCGGTTTGAATTGTTGTGTACAGATGCATTTTTTCATTTGCTTAAAGATTTGAAAGAAGGCAGAATGGTGGCAGACAGTCTTTCAATCGTGCACAAGAAAAATTATATCGATTCTTTTTTTGTGCAGAACCTGAATACCGCATTGGGCAGGCATGACATTACTCCCGTCATGGAATCTGCCGAACCTACCTATTTTAAATATATGGATCTGAGAAATTCCCTCAGAGATTTTGTGGATCAAATGGACACAACCAGGTATCAACATATCAGGTTCCCTTTCAGTGACAGCCTTTCTTTTGTAAAGTCAGTGTATGCAAGGATGTTACAGGAAGGGATCGGGGATAAAGAGACAGAGATTCCCGATTCAATGACATTTGCAAAAGATATTTCCAGATTTCAGAAAAAACACGGGTTGAAAGCAGATGGAAAAATAGGAAAACTCACAGTGGAAATGATGAACAGGAATGACATGGACAAATTTCTTAGAGCGGCTATCACTCTTGATAAATTCAAAAAATTACAAAACTTTCCTGAAACCTATGTGTTGGTCAACATTCCGGCTTTCTCTCTCCAGGTGTGGGATCATGACAGCCTGTTGCTGACTTCCAAAGTAATTGTGGGTAAGCCCACCACGCCAACTCCCGAACTGGTCAGCCAGATCAATAACCTGGTTATTTATCCGAACTGGACTATTCCCGAAAGCATTATTCGCAAAGATATTTTACCCGAATTGAAAAAAGATCCGGGTTACCTGAAGAAGAAAGGCTATAATCTTTACACACAGAAAGGAGATATGGTGGACCCTTACACGGTTAATTGGTCAAAATACAAAACAAACATCCCCTGGAAGGTTGTGCAGGGAAGTGGAGATGACAATGCACTGGGTGTTTTCAAATTCAACTTCAGCAATCCATACAGTGTGTATTTGCATGATACAAACCAGCGTTACCTTTTTGCAAACAGTGACCGTGCGCTGAGCCACGGATGTGTGCGCGTGCAGCAATGGCGACAGCTTGCCGATATTATAGCATCGAGAGACAGCTCATTATACACGAGCGGGATGCTCAATTATTCTAAAGACAGTATCAACACCTGGGTGGCGAATGGTACCAGAAAAAGTATCATGGTGAAAAACCGGTTTCCCCTTTATATATTATATTTAACCTGCGATACAAAAGATGGTAAAATTCATTTTTACGACGACATATATGGTGTGGACCAAAGATTGGCAGGCACCTATTTTAAAAATGAGATTTAAATTATCGGAAAACTAAACAGAGTTATTGAAATATCTGCTGCTTATATTGTCAGTTTCGTTTTTATTTTTTGAAGGTTTTTCTCAACATAAGCCCGGCAAATCTTTATATCATCATCGAAAGGTTTTAAATTCAAAACTATTTGAAGGATTGGCTACCTATTATCACAATAAGTTTCATGGTAAACGAATGTCGAACGGGGAAATTTACCGCAAGGAAAAATTTACGGCTGCCAGTAATTCAATTCCACTGAACCGGTGGATTAAGGTTACGAATCTCAGAAATAAACATTGGGTGATCGTGAAAGTAACTGACCGGATGCATCACAAAAACAAGCTGTTATTGGATTTATCAATGGCTGCCGCTCAAAAATTGAGGATGGTCGGGGGAGGCAAAATAAAGGTGAAAGCAGAAGTTTTATCGAATTATCATCCACCGGGGAAATAGTGTAGAAAATAATTTCATCCAATAACATAATGCCATTACTTTTGCCACATAACGAATCAAAAAAATGTTTATGAAAAAATTCCTTTTACTTACTATGGTCATGGGTATTTCGGTTGTTTCCTTTTGCCAGGAGAAAGATAATACAAAGGGGAAAGCTTTGGGATTCAGTTTTTTCCTGAATGATTTCCAGGCCGCCTCTGTGCTTAGAAGCCAAGGAGTAGTCGATCTTTTCAAAGGAAAAAACTTCTTTAATACCAATACAATGAACCCTGGAGTTGCCTTCAATTACTACCAGGGCCTTACAAAACACATTGATTTTGTGGCATCCCTCGGTGGGAGTTTCCTGAATTACCCGGGACCTGATATGGCAGGTTCGGGAAACAAGTTTTATTTAGAACTGAATGGACAGGCAAATTTCAAATTACTTTCTGATCATTACTGGGTGACACCTTATGTAGATCTTGGTGCGGGTTTCAGTCAGTATTCCGGTCATTATGCTGCCTTTCTACCCACAGGAGTTGGCCTTCAGGTAAACTTCCTCGATCAGGCTTATCTGTTTGTCAATTCGCAATACAGAATTGCCATTACCGAAAATGCCAGCTATCATTTTTATCACAGCATCGGGGTTGCCGGTACTATTCAAGCCAGAAAACAGCCTCAGCCCAAAGTTGTGGAAATACCGCAACCTGTTGTTCTTGACAGGGACCATGATGGAGTGGTTGATTCTTTAGACAGATGTCCGGATGTTCCGGGCCTCGCAGCTTTAAATGGTTGCCCTGATAAGGATGGCGATGGAATTGCCGATATTGATGATAAATGTCCCGATGTTGCAGGTTTGGCTAAATACCAGGGTTGCCCGATCCCCGATTCAGACGGTGATGGAATCAATGATGAAGAAGATAAATGTCCCAACGTTGCCGGTGTAGCCCGTTATCAGGGATGTCCGGTACCTGATTCTGATGGAGATGGTGTAAATGATGAAGAAGATAAATGCCCGCACGAAGTTGGCCCCGCTTCTAACTTTGGTTGCCCGGTAATTGATGTTAAGACAGTGGAAAAAGTGAACAAAGCCGCTCAGAACATCTTCTTCAATACCGGAAGTTTCAAATTACTTCCCAAATCTTTCACCTCTCTGAAAGATGTGGTTCAGATCATGAAGGATAATCCTTCCTACAAAATTGCAATTGACGGATATACTGATAATACAGGGAATGCCGGTAAGAACCAGGTTCTTTCGGAAAACCGGGCAAATTCCGTAAAAGATTATCTCGTTAAAAATGGCGTAGATGAAAACCGCATTACAGCAAACGGCCATGGTATCAACGACCCTGTTGCCTCTAATGCAACTGCCGCTGGCAGAGCTAAGAACAGAAGAGTGGAAATGAAGCTTACCAATTATTAATTATTAATAAATTAGGGAAAAATTTCTCAGGGCTACCCATTATTTGGGTAGCTTTTTTTTTGAATATGAGTTGACTCTTATTCTGCAACTGAAGAATAAACTATTATTATTTAACAGACAGCCTTTATTTTTTTGATTGAACTTAGCAGGCCGAATAATTGTTTAACCAAACATGATTGGCAAACGGATCTCAATCTTTAACAAAGCGCTGAAACTTATATAGGACAAAGGTTTCCAGAGTATTGTAGTCAGACTTACAGCAAAAAAAACAGGTGTTTTCACAGGTATAATCTGTCGTTATCTCTACAGGATACCAACTACTATTTCATCTCTTCATCCGGTACTGAGAATTGGAATTTTCAGCGCGACTTTTTATCCCTGTCACGGAGAGAAAAGTGTTCATAACCCGTTTAAAGAAGGTTGGCTAAATCTTTGTAAGTACCCTATCAACCACCCGCTGATTTTAAATTTTGTCGAGCAGTTGAATTTTTTGCCTTACACGAAAATGAAAATATTATCCGGCAATCATTATCATTATGATTTTAATAAAATGAGGAGAAGATGAATTTCAGAAGTGAATATTTAGTTTTTTTATCAGTTGCTTTTCTGCTTTCTTCGTGTGCTGCGAAAAATGCGCCTCGCCCGGCAGACCCCAGGACTGAAGTAGTACCGGTTACAGTGACACAGGTAATGTCGACAGCGGCGACTTATCATGAAGTTTTTCCGGGTATGATTACTGCTTTGAATGAAACAGAATTAAGGCCACAGGTAAGTGGTTATGTTACCGGGATTTATTTTAAGGATGGTGACAGGGTAGTGAAAGGCCAGCGATTGTATTCAATCGATCAGGAAGTGTATAAAGCCAATTACAACCAGGCAATTGCCAATCTTCAGGTGCTCGAGGCCAACCTGGTGAAAACCCGGCAGGACGCCAACAGGTACCATGCACTTTTACTTCATGATGCCATTGCAAAGCAACAGGTAGATTATGCCGACGCAGCCCTGCAAGCGGCCAAAAAGGAGGTTGCCGCCGCCAAAGCCAATGTAGCCAGTGTGCACTCCAATGTGAGGTTTTCGAATATTTATGCTCCATTCACCGGAACCATCGGAATTTCACAGGTGAAGACCGGAACCGCAGTTGTTGCAGGACAAACTATCTTGAATACGGTTTCTACCAATAATCCATTGGCAGTTGATTTTACAGTGGATCAAAGTGAAATATATCATTTTGAACAATTACAACATGAAAATACGCCGGGAAAAGATTCCGTGTTTACAATTGCATTTGGAGATGATGTATATCCGGAATCCGGTAAGATTTTTATGATTGACCGTGCTGTGGATCCACAAACAGGTACAATCAAGGTCAGGTTGATTTTTCCAAATAAACATGACATGCTGAAACCGGGAATGAACGCAACAGTCCGGGTAAAACAAAGTACTCCGGCTAATTCCACCATGATCCCATTTAAAGCAGTCACAGAAATGCTCGGAGAGTTTTTCGTTTATATCGTTAATGGAAACTCAACAGTTTCACAACGCAAAATACATCTGGACCGGCAGATTGGCGATAATGTGATTATTGAAAGTGGTTTACAACCCGGAGAAAAAATTGTAGTGGATGGGATCCAGAATTTGCATGAAGGGGCATTGATAAAAGTGGGGAGTTAATAAAAATTATCAGCCGGGAAAATTTGAATTGAAATCCGGATTAAAGAAAAATGAGTTTGAACAAGTTGAATCGAGAAAAGGAGAACAGGAATCAGAGATGATTGCAGATACATTTATCAAACGCCCGGTTACGGCGATTGTAATATCAATTGTGATTGTATTGGTGGGAATTATTGCCATGGTCAATTTGCCCATTGCAAAATATCCTGACATTTCACCACCAACAGTCTCTGTTTCTGCAAATTTTATCGGTGCCGATGCAAAAACTGTGGAAGAAACTACCACTACTCCGATGGAAACCCAGATCAACGGCTCTCCCGGAATGACCTACATCACCAGTGGCAGTGCATCAAACGGACAGAGCAGTATTAATGTTACTTATGATGTGGGGACTAACATTGATATTGCCACAGTCGATGTTCAGAACCGTGTGAATGTTGCCCTTCCCACTTTGCCGGACGCAGTAAAACGACTTGGAATTACTGTTCGCAAACGCAATCCAAGTCCTCTGGCAATCTTTGCTTTTTATTCTCCACACGGCACACACAATTCCAGTTTCATTGGAAATTATGTGAATATTCATGTGCAGGATGCATTAAAACGCGTGAAAGGAGTAGGGGATATTGATTCACATGGGGACGATTTCAGTATGCGTGTATGGTTGGATCCGGATAAGTTGGCCTCGTTGGGCATTACACCTAAAGATGTGGATAATGCCATTACCAATCAAAACCTTGAAGTTTCGCCCGGAACCATTGGGGGATTGCCCCAACGCAATCAGCAGAGTTTTGAATACAGTGTTCTGACAAACAGCCGCATCAATACGGTGGATCAGTTCAAAAATATCATTGTTCGAAATGATCCGGCAACAGGAAATATTGTTTACCTCAAAGATGTTGCAAGAGTTGAATTGGGCAAATTCAATTATGCTCATAATTCCACCGTAAACGGAATGCCTGCTACCTATCTTATCGTGTATCAGACGCCGGAAGCAAATACGCTTGCGACTTACCAGGGAATTATCAAAACCCTTACCCAGTTGAAGAAAACGTTTCCTCCGGATATGGATTACCTGATTCCCAACGAAACGGTTTCTGTGATTCAGGCATCCATAAATGAAGTTGTTCGTACATTGTTGGAAGCTCTTGGCCTGGTAATTATTGTCGTATTCCTGTTTTTGCAAAACTGGAGGGCTACCTTAATTCCGGTGCTTGCAATTCCGGTCTCATTGATTGGCGCATTTATATCGTTTATCGTTTTTGGATTCACGATAAATACCCTCACTCTTTTTGCATTCATCCTGGCGATTGGAATAGTGGTCGACGATGCGATAATAGTTGTTGAAGCGGCTCAACATTACATGGATATTTATAAACTACCGCCAAAGGAAGCCACACATAAAGCCATGCAGGATATTTCGGGGCCAGTGGTAGCTATTGCTTTAATTCTGAGTGCAGTGTTTGTTCCTGTTGGTTTTATTCCGGGAATTGTCGGCAGATTGTATCAGCAATTTGCCATAACGATTGCGGTGTCCGTGGTTATTTCGGCATTCGTTGCGCTTTCACTTACACCTGCTCTTTGTACACTTCTGTTGCGACCCTCCAGACCGGAAAAGAAGAAAAATATCATAGAAAAGTTTTTCGCTGGGTTCAATAAAAGATTTGAAAGAATAACTAACTCCTACACCCGGGGAGTTGCCTTGTGGATAAGAAAAACTCCTTATGTAATCATTCTTCTGACAGCAATTTTTGTTGCTTTATTTATTCTCTTCGAAAAAAAACCAACAAGTTTTATTCCTCAGGAAGATGAAGGAAACCTGCTGGCAACTTATGAAATGCCTGAAGCTACTTCGACCGAGAGAAGTTTTGTGATGTTGAAAAAAATTGTGGCAAGGGTGCAGTCCATCCCCGAAGTAGCTGTGGTAGGAGGCCTTGCAGGATTCAATATCATTCAGGGCGCCAATAAACCCAATGTGGGTACACTGTGGATTAACCTGAAACCCTGGAGTCAACGAAAAGGGAAAGGACAGGATGAGCAGAGTATTATGCAGAAAATTATTCAGAAGACCTCTGATCTGAAAGAAGCGAAAGTTTTACCAATTGCACCTCCTCCTGTGCCAGGGCTCGGACGAACAGCGGGATTTACTTTTGAAGTGGAGCAGACTACCAGTAACGATGATATCCAAAAGTTCAATCAGGTGGTAAAGAATTTTCTGGCACATGTGAATCAGCGCCCTGAAATAGGCGCCGCATTTACGTTCTTTACATCAAATACACCAAGTTATCAGGTGAACGTGGACAGGCAGAAAGCAAGACAACTGGGAGTGTCTGTTGCTGATGTGTATAATACCATGTCGACTTTGCTTGGCAGTACTTATGTTAATGATTTTACTATTTACGGAAGAAATTTCAGAGTAGTTACCCAGGCTGATAGTACGTACCGTTCTTCTCTTGACGAACTAAATAAGTATTATGTCAGAAATAACCAGGGAAATATGATTCCTCTTGGATCTTTGGTTTCTTCCAGCGTAGTTGAAAGTCCTGCATTGATTACCCACTACAATGTGAACCGTTCAATAGAAATCAATGGGAGTGCAAAACCCGGATTCAGCAGTGGACAGGCTATTACGGCTTTGGAAGAAACTGCAGACAGGTATTTGCCGACCGGCTACAGTTATGAGTTTTCGGGAATGTCACGTGAGGAGATATCTGCCGGTAATAAATCCACGATGATTTTCGGACTTTCATTGGTCTTTGTATTCCTGTTTCTCGCTGCTTTGTATGAAAGTTGGTCAGTGCCATTTTCAGTATTATTTGCAGTGCCGATTGGTGCTCTTGGATCCATTGTTACCCTGAGCTTTCTCCCGAATATCAGCAACAATATTTATGCTCAGATCGGGTTGATTACACTGATCGGCCTTGCCGCGAAGAATGCCATTCTGATTGTGGAATTTGCCAAAGAGCGGGTAGATAGTGGGATCGAATTAATCAGCGCTACAATTGCCGCGGTTAAATTACGTTTACGCCCAATCGTTATGACATCGCTGGCTTTTATCTTCGGGGTTTTGCCGTTGGCATTTGCTACAGGCGCTGCAGCAGAATCACGTAAAACCATTGGATGGACAGTGTTTGGCGGAATGCTTGCCGCAACAACACTCGCGATTTTTATAGTGCCTGTATTGTTTGTATTGATTACACGCATGTCTTATGGCAAGAAAAAACTTGCAGCATTAAGATCAAAAAATAAAACTGATACGAAACCGGAGTTTGGAAATATCTGAGCAATAGAAATAAGATCAAAAAGCGAAACAACAGAAATTTCTTTTTGTTTTTTTTCATTGATTCCTGTTTCTCCAATCCCAGATTACAACGGCCCATTCGGAATTATCAGGATCTTTGTAAGTATGCACCGGTTCAAACCCAAGATTCTTATGCGCATGCAGGGAACGCGTATTTGTAGAAGCAATCTCAGTAATAGTGAAATCATATTTTTTCTGGTAATGTTCTCTGTAAGCAAGATAACACCCTCGGAAAATTCCCTTGGCACGAAAATCTTTGGCAACACAAACCTGCCCCATGACGAGGAAATGATAATCATTCACCTTTTTTCCTTCGTAAAAAATTTTGTTGAAAGAATCAAACATGGGGTATAATACCGGAATCAAAGTCCCGGCTTGTTTGGCCATTGCAAGCGTATAACCTATCACCTTTTCATTTTCTTTTGCAATGATGTGCCTTTCCATATCATTTAATTTTTTCAATGTTTCGAAGCTGTGGTGAACTGTTACAAATCCCTGGCTTTTGATTTCTGACGGATCTAGATTTTCTGCAAGATTTTCCTCCTGAAGTTTTAGGATTCCATCAAGATCACTTTTGGTTTCTGCAGTTGTGTAGCTGATCATGATTTGGTTATTAGTTTGGTAAAATATCTTACAATTTTATTTTCTGATGAAAGAAGTAGTGCGAAAGGTAATAATTGATGATAAGATATGAATTTTTGACGAGATGCCAGTGAATAAAAATGTTTATTTATCATCGTTACTCATGAATTCTTATTCTTCCGGACATTATTATTAAAGCATGCTGTTTTACCTTTGCGCCATGCGTCCTCTGCGAGCTCTTAATAAATATTTCATCAAATACAAATGGTTGCTGATCTGGGGATTTATTTTCACCATCGCATCCAATTATTTTAAAATCCTTGCCCCGCAGGTTACCAAGTATGTAATCAACATTGTGGAACAAAGCCTCGGTAATGTCAGTGCCAATACACGCTCGTTTGCACATTATGATCCTTTAGTGGCAAAGTTTATCACCATTCTCAATTTCGACAATGCCACTTACAACACCAGGGTATTATACTGTGGAATCATCCTTCTGGTACTTGCTGTTATCAGCGGGTTCTTTCTTTTTCTGATGCGACAGACGATCATCGTGATGAGCAGGCATATCGAATATGATCTGAAAAATGAAATCTTTACACACTATCAGAAATTGGATAGCCAGTTTTATAAGACGCATAATACCGGTGATCTGATGAACCGTATATCCGAAGACGTTAGTCGTGTGCGCAGTTATGTTGGCCCGGCTATGATGTATATGGCAAACCTTGCTGCCACCATTGGATTTTCTGTGACTTATATGTTTAATGAAAACCGGTTATTGACATTGTATGTGCTGGCGCCATTGCCTCTCCTTGCTATCACCATCTATTATGTAAATATGATTATCAACAGAAAAGCAGATAAAATCCAACGTTTGCTTTCTGATCTCACTACAAATTCCCAGGAATCTTATAGCGGGATCAGGGTGATCAAATCTTTTGTACAGGAAAAAGCAATGCAATCATTTTTCAAAAAGAACAGTGAAGATTACCGTGATAATTCGATCAGCCTTGCAAAAACGGAAGCTATTTACTTTCCATCGATGGGATTGCTGATTGGAATCAGCACGTTGTTGTCTATCATGTTCGGTGGTTTCTATGTGATTAATGGCAGCATTAATATTGGTGTCATCGGAGAGTTTGTGATGTATATCCTGATTTTAACTTTCCCTGTAAGTGCTATTGGCTGGACGGCGAGTATGATACAAAGAGCAGCAACTTCACAAAGGCGAATCAATGAATTTCTCGACAGAAAGCCAACCATCATCAACGATCCGGAAGCAAAACATCACGTGCTTCAGGGAAATATCGAATTCAAAGATGTGAATTTTGTTTATCCTCATACAGGAATCCATGCGCTGAAAAATTTTAACCTGAAAATTCAGGCAGGAGAAAAAGTAGCGATCATTGGGAAGACAGGTTCCGGGAAGTCAACTGTAGCTCAGTTGATGCTGAGGATGTATGATACAACAGGCGGGCTGGTTTTATATGATGGCGTACCCGTTTCAAAAATTGAAATAAAGGAACTGCGGTCCCAAATCGGATATGTGCTCCAGGATGTTTTTTTATTTAGTGAAACCATCAGGGATAACATTGCTTTTGGAAAAACAGAAGTGGATGATGAAGAAGTTGTCAATGCTGCTAAAAATGCTGCTGTTCATTCGGATATTTTAAGATTCAATTCGGGTTATAATACGCTGGTTGGAGAAAGAGGCGTTACATTGAGCGGGGGCCAGAAGCAGAGAATCTCAATTGCCAGGGCGCTGATCAACAATCATCAGATCGTTGTCTTTGATGATTGCCTCAGTGCGGTGGACGCCAAAACAGAAAATGAAGTGATCAGTAATCTTTATAATTATCTTCAGAATAAAACTTCAATTATTATTACTCACCGGATATTTTCTCTTTTCAATTTTGATAAGGTCATTGTATTAAGAGATGGTGTCATTGCTGAAATAGGCAACCATCAATCGCTGATGGAAAAGGATGGATTGTATGCACACATGTATCGCCAGCAACAACAGGAGGACAAAGAACACAAAGAATAATTTGAATTCATCACATTAAATTCCTTTGCCCGATTGAGTTTAAGCCTCACTTCCAATTTTTTTGTCAATTCAAAAACAATTTTATCTTTGCCCGTACTAAAAAATTTTCTTTACATAAAAACGAAAGACAGTGGCGTACGAAAATAACGAGAAGAAAAATGACAGTGTGTATAGTCAACGTGTAAGAGCCGGTAAAAGAAGAACCTATTTTTTTGATGTGAGAGAAACCAGAGGAAATGATTATTATCTCACCATTACGGAAAGCAGGAAAAAGTTTAATGAGGATGGATATGACCGGCACAAAATATTTTTGTATAAAGAAGATTTCAATAAATTTTTGAAAGGTATTACCGAGGCAATCAATTATGTGAAAACGGATTTGATGCCGGATTTTGATTTTGATATTTTCAATCATGATTCGGATGCGCCACACGAACAAACGGGTTCCATTGCGCCCTCACCAGACGCCCCTGTAACGAATGCTCCTTCAGAAACTTCCGAAGCCAGTACAGGACCGGCTCCCGAAAAAACAACCGAACCGGAAAATCCACCAACCGAATCTCCTGATTCAAAAGACACTTCACATCAGGATGAACAGGTTGATAAGTGGTAATTGATAAATATCTCATTATTGAAACCTCTGAATTTTTTCGGAGGTTTTTTATTTCAAAGAATCGCTGCCCAAAATATTTTCTCTGAAAGGTGATTCATTTGAAATGGTAATCCTGTTGGGCATGGCATATTTGTAAACATCAGGAAAATCTTTCCGAACCGGCATATTATCCGAAATAGTCGAGACAATACATGGCATATTATCAAGTTTCAAAATCTTCACATCTGATGGCCTGACAGGCAAAGTTGAATGCGATAAGTCACCATTACTTTTTTCCCTATTTGAATTCATGTCCATAACTCGATTCGATTGGATATTATTTAATTTTTGAATCGTTACCCGTGAACGACCAACCACCCGGGAATCTAAATTGCGAAAGATTGGTGATTGATTAAAAAACAGCGCCTGTGAATTTACGGGTGCAGGTAAAATTTCCGTTGCCAGGATAAAAAATACATAGATTTTCCACATAACACCGAGTTAATCTGAAAGACTTAAAGTTAATTCCCTTTTTATATTTAACAGCCATCAACCCACAATTTTTTTGTAAGTGTTAATTAAACCATTGGTAGAGGAATCATGAGAAGTAACTTTTGATTTTCCTTCAAGTTCAGGTAAAATCTTTTTAGCTAAAACCTTTCCCAGCTCGACACCAAACTGATCAAAGCTGTAAATATTCCAGATGACACCCTGAACAAAAATTTTGTGTTCGTAAAGGGCAATCAATTCACCCAGTGTGGTTGGGGTGATCTTAGTCATCAAAAATGAGTTGGTTGGTTTATTTCCTTCAAACCCTTTGAATGGAAGCAATTCATCAGGTACGTTTTCTGTTTTAAGTTCTTGTTTTGTTTTACCATTCATCAGCGCTTCGGTCTGTGCAAAGAAATTACTCAGCAGAATTTTGTGATGGTTGCCCATGGGATTATGGCTCAGTGCCGGTGCAATAAAATCGCATGGGATCAATTCTGTTCCCTGGTGGATCAATTGGTAAAATGCATGCTGGCCATTTGTTCCCGGCTCACCCCATATAACAGGCCCTGTGGCATAAGTTACTCTTTTGCCATTGCGATCCACATGTTTGCCATTGCTTTCCATATTTCCCTGCTGGAAGTAAGCCGGAAATCTGTGCATATATTGATCGTAGGGGAGAATGGCCTCTGTTTGGGAACCAAAGAAATTGATATACCACAAACTGATAAGTCCCATGAGTACGGGAATATTTTTCTCAAATGGTTTTTCACGGAAATGCTTATCCGTAATTTCTCCTCCTTTCAAAAGTTTCTCATAATTATCATAGCCAATGGTCAATGCGATAGATAAACCAATCGCACTCCATAAACTATAACGGCCACCAACCCAATCCCAAAAGACAAACATATTTTCCTTGTTGATTCCAAACTCTTCAACAGCCTTTTCATTTGTGCTCACGGCCACAAAATGCTTGGCAACCGCACTTTTATCTTTCGCTGATTTTAAAAACCAATCACGCGCAGAATGTGCATTGGTCATGGTTTCCTGAGTTGTGAAAGTCTTGGATGCAATGAGAAACAAAGTCTCTTCCGGAGTTATCTTTTTAAAAGTTTCTGCCAGGTCAGTACCATCCACATTGCTTACAAAAAATGGTTGAATACCCTCTTTCCAATAAGGTTTCAGTGCTTCTGTGACCATTTTCGGACCCAGATCACTTCCTCCGATTCCGATGTTAACGATGTATTTTATTTTCTTTCCTGTATAACCGATCCATTGGCCGGAGTGAACTTTTTTGCAGAAAGATTTCATGTGCCTCCTTTCTTTTTCAACTTCAGGCATTACATCTTCCCCTTTTGAAAAGACGGGTTTACCTGAAAAGTTTCTTAACGCGGTGTGCAACACTGATCTTCCTTCTGTCTGGTTAATCACTTCCCCGGAAAACATTGCCCTGATGGCTTTTGGAAGTTCACATTCATTTGCCAGATCTATCAGAAGAGAAAGTGTTTCTTCTGTAATGATATTCTTTGAAAAATCGCAGAATATATCTGGAATCTGATAGCTGAATTTTTTGAATCTTTCCGGGTCGTTTTGAAAAAGATTCCGCATTGTTACATTTTTCATCTCGCGATGATGAACGATAAGTTTTTTCCACGCATTAGTTTTGGCAGGATTTACTTTTGGAATCATGATAAATTTTTTTTATCAAATTCTCAAAAGAAGTGCCACAATCTTAACAGAAACCCAAATGTCAGAGGGAATCGATAAATTGAATGGTTTCATTCACCATAGCCGGGGAAATGTCCAGATGTAATACGATCCTGATTTTTGTTTCCGAAATTGGAATTACCAGGATTTGATTTTCTTTGAATTTTTCGGCGAGACTTTTTGCAGTGTAACTTCCTTTCACCTCAAAAATAATAATGTTGGTCTCCACCGGCATAATTTCTCCGATGAAAGATTTTTTGTTGAGAGCTTCGGCTATTTTTAATGCCCTGAGATGATCATCATGGAGACGATGAACATTGTTTTTAAGTGCAAAAAGACCAGCAGCGCCCAGAAACCCTGCCTGCCTCATACCGCCACCCCAAACCTTGCGGATACGCCTGGATTTCTTTATAAATGCTGAACTTCCAAGCAACAGGCTCCCGACAGGAGCTCCCAATCCTTTGCTGAGGCAAATGTTGATACTGTCAAATGCAGAACCATATTGTCGCGGTGTTTGTTCTGTTTCTGCCAAAGCGTTAAATAACCTTGCACCGTCAAGATGCAGATTCAAATGGTGATCCCGGCAAACGTTGCTGATTTCTGTAATATCATTCCAGTCATAACAACTTCCACCGCCGCGGTTGCAGGTATTTTCCAGGCTGACCAGCCGGGTCGGTGCACGATGGATATCATCGGGGTTAATGGAATCCAACACCTGATGGGCTTTAATTCTTCCCCGGTTGCCCGGGATGGGCCTAACCTGACAAAAAGAATTGAATGCGATTCCGCCGCCTTCATAAACATATATATGGCTATTGTATTCACAAATCACCTCATCTCCTGCATTTGTGTGGGCTTTGACAGCGATTTCATTAGACATCGTACCGCTTGGGCAAAACATGGCTTCTTCCATTCCAAACATATCGGCGGCAAAGGCTTCCAGTTCATTGATTGACGGGTCTTCATGGAAAACATCATCTCCGACTTTGGCGTTCATCATGGCTTCCAGCATCTCCGGCCCGGGTTTTGTAACTGTATCTGATCTAAAATCTATCATGGGGGTAAAGGTAATTTTTTTGATAACTCAGCAAGGGGGAGAATTTGCAGCAAAATATTTTGAATTATTTTTTTGATTCGTGAGTTCTGAAGAATCAATACATTTGCAGCGCTGATGCCCTCTTGAAGATAGTTTGCATTAGTTTTAAATTCTTTGCGATAAAGAATTTTGAAAAATAAATTGGAAGATTAACGATTTTGTTGTGGCAAAAGCTATGAAATATTAATCCCAGCTATTACCTTTGCAAATGTTTGAAAGAATACTGTTAATTAGCAAATCTTTTGTAACAATTTCCTGTCCGTTTTTATCTTATAAGTGCTAGAAAAGCAATAACTAGAATTTACATATGAGGCAACTTAAAATTGCTACGCAGATTACAAACAGGGATTCGCAAGCAGTAGAAAAATACTTGCAGGAAATCTCTAAGATCGGTATGATCACTCCTGAGGAGGAAACCATTCTCGCACAAAAAATCAAGATGGGCGATCAAAAAGCCCTCGAACGGCTTACTACAGCCAACCTGAGATTTGTGGTTTCTGTGGCAAAACAATACCAGCATCAGGGATTGTCATTGAGCGATCTGATTAACGAGGGAAACCTCGGACTGATCAAAGCAGCACAGCGCTTTGATGAAACCAAGGGTTTCAAATTCATTTCATACGCTGTTTGGTGGATTCGCCAGTCCATTTTACAGGCGTTGGCAGAGCAGGGCAGATTAGTCCGCCTGCCTCAAAACAAAATTGGCACTTACAACAAGGCTAACAAAGCCTACATGGCTTTTGAACAGGAGCACGAAAGAGAACCATCTACGGAAGAACTCTCAGAAATGCTGGAAATGAGTGAAACGGAAATCAACAACATTTTCCAAAGCAACACTCGCCACACATCTCTCGATGCACCCGTTCACGAAGCAGAAGATGTTGCCATGGGAGATCTTTTGAAAGGTTCAGGTGAAACGGACGAAGACGTAATGCATGATTCACTGAAAGATGAAATCAGGCGTGTATTAAAATCGCTGAGTCCGCGTGAAGCTGAAATCGTGAATGCTTATTTCGGACTTGATGGTGAAAATGGCACCACGATTGAGCAGATTGGTCAGAAGTATGATCTCACCAAGGAACGGATTCGCCAGATAAAAGAGAGAGCGATCAAACGCTTACAAAAGGCCCGGTACAGCAATGCGCTGAAGGCTTATTTAGGATAATCTTATTCATACTCTCTTAGGGAACAACCAAGCCAAAAAAGTAAAAGCCCTTCCATTACAGAGGGGCTTTTTTATTACTTGTTTACAATCCTTTTTTTAGAAAAAACCGGATATAAAAATTCGAAACTGAATTATCGGTGATAAACTCTGGGCACTGTTTTGTTCCATTCTGCCACTTGCTCTGCAGAAAAGGGATGGTGCTTTGCAGGTAAAACGGAATCCGCTTTTGTCGGGGTACCTGCCACTATATCATTAATGTCCATATGATTTTCACATGCACTAAAAAAACATGTCATCAGAAAAGCAGCAAGAAAAATTTTAATTGATTTCATTGTTTTACTTCGTTAAGGTTTGATACAAAATTAATTTTTATTCATCAAAAACCCTGACAACTTTCAAAGATTAAAGAATGAATGAAAGCTTGAACATCAGCGCTGAAAAATTTCCGTGGCCTGCATAACCGTCAAATGAAACAGTCAAATCCAGCGGGGTGTTTTTTCTGCTGAAATTGTATCCGATCTGAGGTGAATAGGCGAAGGCGGTTTTGGATCCGTCGAAACTATTGAAACCAATACCAATCAATGCACCCAAATGCAAATTGCCTGCATACAAATTGGCTCCTGCTCTGAGCGGGATTACCTTATATGATTTGTTGTTGGTGGAGCTACCAGTGCTGGAAGACCGACCGCTGAAACTCATTATTCCCAATTCTGCAATTCCGCTTACACTGGGTTTGTAAAAATGTTCCACAGTCAGTTCTCCGCCAATTCCGAATCCCCAACCTTTGTTGCCCGGAATATCTTTAAGCGGATTGGATGTTGCCCATCCAACGACCGGCCCAATTTGAATTTTCGTTGTGCCGACTTCTTTATTCTGCGCCATCGAGACGCACGAAAATGTAAATAGCAAAACCGGGATTAAAAATAGTTTTTTCATGTTTGTTGATACTTTTTTATTGATTGAAAGATAGTTTTCTTTCTTTATTTTAATTCCCTGATCATATTCTCGCTCATGATCATATAATTCTCATTATTGGCAGCTTTGGCCAATTCATAAGCTTTTGTTGCACTTTCCAATGCCCCTTTTTTATCACCGGCATCTTTTTGAATTCTTGCTTTATAATAAATCATGAAGTAAGGTGGATTCTTTTGTGCGGCGAGAGCAGCATTGGCCATTTCCAGCGCTTTGGGATAATTGTGATCATATTCGTAATAGAAATTAGCTGCCTGCCAATAAGGTTTCTTTTCTGATTTCAGAGCTTCTTCCAATGACTGGCGGATCCGGTTTCTGATTTCAGTTTTAATGGGTACCTGCAAAGAAAAATCTTCCCATTTAATATTGAGGATACAGCTTTCCGGTTTTATATCTGAAAATTGCATGGTCAATGTTTCTACCTTACGGAGATTCTTTCCGGATTTTACGGGCAGGCGAAGTACATCGTCAGATTCTTTGTATCCGGAAGTGCCTTCATTATTAAATCCTTTATTCAGAATAAAAATCCAATTCCCGTCTTTATTCGGAATTGTGTAAACCGCATAAGAACCGGAATCGATTTTTTTGCCTCCGATTTCTACTTCATCCGTAAACCTGATTTTGGTGGCGGCATTGGCACCGGTGCGCCAGATGCTTCCCCACGGTTCAATTTTACCAATCATTTCACGGCCTTTCACTCCTGGTCTTGAATAGGTGAGTTCAATGCTTCCCAATCCGAAATCCTGCCTGATGAATTCTGTTGGAGAAGGCGCGGACATTTTTACCTGTGCGAAAACGAGTGTCGCACAAAAGCACGCGATAGCTGAAATTAGAATCTTTTTCATTTTTCATTTTTTGATTACGGTTAAAAATAGGGAAATTAACTAATCTTCAAACATAATTTTGACCGTCTGGTACAACAGGCGGCTTTGCAGATACTGCGATTTTGGATCTACATATCCCTCAAGTCCAAACAGGCCGGCAGCATTTCCCTGGTTGATGGCAATTTCAAGATAACCGGCAGAATTGAACATGGCCAGTTTTTCACTTTCACGGACATCAGCATAGGTCTCACTGATTTTATCAATGACTTCGCCGCGGGTGAAATAGATTTTAAAACTTCTTCCTCTTCGCTGTTGTTCAAATTCCTCTTTCGTTATATTGATGATGACATTTTCAAAATTGTCAATAAAAATGATTTGTCCTTCCAGATACTGCGATGAATGCATTGGGCGCAGCGGATTTTTTTCTTCAATTTCTATTTGTGGGTTTCCCAATTCTTCAAAAGGTTTTCCATTGAGCAATTGGTCATAGGCATTGATCCAGACAGAAGTGTAGTTGAGGATATTTCTTGTTCCGTATTCCCGTGTATCCAGGGCAACTACATTTTTAGGTGATTCCTGAAGGATCATTTTGATAAGTCCATTGTCAGCTATGCCGATGTATTGTTCGTTGTGGCGGATGAGAAGGATATGATTGTTGTTGTTTGAAAATAAATTAATAAAAATCAGGTGAAGCGTATTCTCCGGAAAGTTTTTTATTGAATTGCTGCAAACATAGGCTGCATGATGATAATTGAAGGGTTGAACGTCGTGCGAAATATCAACTATACGCAGTTCAGGGTTAATCTGCAGGATGCGGCCTTTTATTGCACCTGTTAGGAAATCCTGTTTCCCGATATCTGATGTAAGTGTTATAATGGCCATTTGATCCTTTAGAAATAATTTGATACGGAGTGTTGCAAAACTAACAGTTGATTCAATTACTTGCCAATGTTATTTGATCAGTTTACCGTTTTTGATGAAGAATTTTCTGGTAAGCCTGTCTGTCAGCGATGGGAAAAACTTATTCATAAAAACAGTCTCCTTACCCTGAAAAGTGAAAACTGCATTTCGTTTTCTTTTTTCAATTGCACTTAAAATTAGTTTTCCGCATTCATCTGCTGTCATCAGTTTACTTTCATTTAAAGGAGATTGCCCCTGTACCTCTGAATTCTTTGTCAGTGCTGCTTTGCGCACATTGGATTGGGTGAATCCGGGAGATATCCATAAAACATTTACTCCGGTATCGAGTAATTCGGTGCGCAAGGCTTCCATCCATCCGTTAAGTGCGAATTTGCTGGCGCTGTAACCGCTTCGTCCGGGCAAACCTCTGTGGCCGGCAATACTTGAAATGGCAGCGATAGTCCCTTTGTTTTCGATTATGGAATCAAGTGCATATTTGGTACAGTGAACCGCCCCCCAAAAGTTTACGTTCATCACTTGTTTCATGGTATCGAGGGATACATCGCTGAACAAAGATCTCATGGAGATGCCCGCATTGTTGATAAGGATATCTATTTTTCCAAAATGATGAACAACTTCTTCAATAAATTTTTTTGCCGAAATTTCATCACTCACATCACATGAAAGGGCAAGAAGATTTTGATTGCTGATTTCTTTTTGAAGTTGTTCCAGTTTCTCTGTTTTTCTTCCGCAGGTGGCAACCAGAGCACCTTTTGTGATTAACAGTTCGACCAATGCTTTTCCAATGCCATCAGTGCCTCCGGTTACTATTACAACTTTCCCGCTATACATCTTTTTTTGTGGCAAATGTATAGGAGAGAGGGGAGAAAACTCTGCCTGATGGAATGTTATGCACAACTGTTTCTGAAAAAATATTTTTTAAGTTTGGATGGAAGGCTTTTTGACTTATTTTTGCACTCCTTTTTACAGAAGGGGTGTATTAAATACATCATTGATTCGGTAGCTCAGTTGGTAGAGCAATACACTTTTAATGTATGGGTCCTGGGTTCGAGTCCCAGCCGGATCACAAAAAAATCCCGACAGCAATGCCGGGATTTTTTTTGTCAATAATTATATTCTGCGAAAAATACCTGCTTTCTAATGAGATGTTGCTTTTGTTGAATTCAGTTAGTCTCCTCATTGGTTACCAAAATAATTCTCAGAAGAGGAGAATATGGGATTGATGTTGTTATTCCCTCTGAAACACTCTCACATAATCAATCTTATAGGTGGCAGGAAAAATTGAATCGTCTATCCCTTTTTTTCCACCAAGGTTTCCCCCCACAGCTACATTTAAAATCAGGTAGAAAGGGGAGTTGAATGGCCACTCCGCCAAAGTCTTATGTTCATTTTTAAATTCAAAATATTTTTCTCCGTCAGCAAACATTTCTATTTTTTCAGGCGACCAGTCCATGGCAAACACATGATAACGGTCATAAAAATGATCAATAATAATGTCTCCGCTTTTCTGGGTGCCTATCAAATGATTGAATGCTTTTGTATGAACCGTTCCAAAGATGGAATCCGGAGCAAAACCCACATGTTCCATGATATCAATTTCGCCGCAATCGGGCCATCCCACTTTGTCAACATCGCTGTTCAGCATCCATATTGCAGGCCACAATCCGCGTCCCGCCGGGAGTTTGGCTCTTACCTCTGTTCGACCGTATTTCCAATCGCCTTTTCCCTTTGTTGTTAACCTTGCAGAAGTGTATTCGTTGTTGCCTCTTTTTTCTTTTCGCACAATAATAGATAAGACACCGTCTTTGACAATTGCATTATTAGTGTCGGCATCGGAGTAGTATTGCTTTTCATTATTTCCCCATCCGTTTCCGCCAGTTTCATACCCCCATTTGCTGCTGTCGGGTAATCCCGAATAATCAAATTCATCATTCCAGATCATTTTCCATCCTTGTGATGTAGGTGATTTTTTTATTTCTTCGAATAATAATTCCGGTTCATTAGTTGTAATATAGTCGGCATTATTGGCTAAAAGCCAATCCATAGTTTCAGAATTATCCACAGTCCATGCATTAATGTCTATTCCGAGTTCTTTTGCCTGAGTTATCCATTCCGGATGTTTTCTGAAAACAGAATAATGATAATCTGCACCTTTGATCCTGTCTTTTTTTAAATCGGCGGGAGCCTTGTCACCATTGAGGTACTGCACATTTGCAAAAGGTTCCAGTTTCAATATTTCTTTGCATATTTCGTAATCAAAACTGATATAAATGATCCGTCGTTGATTTTTGAATTGATGAACTGCATCAATGATTTTCCTTACAGTTGCATTTGCCCATTCCCTGCCTCTCTCAGAAGGTTTTATTTCGAGAATCAGTTTTGTCCTGTTTTGTTTTTTAATAATTTTCAGAAAATCTGAAAGCAGCGGCAATTCTTCACCGTTAGATAATTTTGTTTTTCTCAATACGGCAAGGGTGCTTTTTTGAACTGTCAATCCCCCCCATGTTGCATCGTGGTTGATCACCAACTGGCTGTCTGCGGTCAGGTGCACATCTGTTTCCGAACCGAAATAACCTTTGGCAATGGCTTCCTTTAATGAAGCCACAGAATTTTGAGAGGTGCCGATTGCCTTCCACGCACCACGGTGTGCAATTATTTTAGTTTGATGAAATGTCATCTTTGGAGGAACTGTGCATTGCAAAATAAGCGGACTCAAAATAATTGCGGTAAGAAAAAAACTTCTATAATGCATTTCAATCGTTTGAATTGTTTGAATAAACAGGATTCAGTAAATAATCACTGAATCCTGTTTTAGACTGAATTATAAAAACTTCAATTATTATTTCAGAAGCCACATCAATTTGTTGATATCATCAAAACCATCATACTGACGGTTCAATGCATCAATCAGATTTGCCCTGTTGTAATTTGTTTCAGAACCCGGATAAAGCCACCTCATAGGTACTGCATTGGGATTATTTGCGTTCATACTTGTAGCCGGATTGATGGGGAATTCAGGAAAGTGATTCCTTCTGTATTCAAAATAACTTGACTCAGCATTTTGCATAAAATTCAGAAGGTAGCGTTGCAACCAGATTTGTTTTAATTGATCAGCCTGAGAAGTTCTGAAAGCAGCGTCCCCGGTGAAATAGTTGTTGATGTAATTCTGATCAATTGCCATGCCGTGCGCATAGGATGATTTGGTGTTCATAAGGTAAGTCAATGCCGCAGATACACCGGTCTGGTAGTAGTCCTGGGCAGTACCGGAAATCCATCCTCTGACAATACCCTCTGCAATTATGAGTTGCTGTTCGGCATAGGAGATAAGCATACGCGGATCTGAGGTCTGCTCGGCCAGGTAACGATTGTTGATTAAAGAATATGTATTGGCGCTGTATCCGGCATTCATGGCTGAATAGTCCATAGAAACATCCACACCGACATAGGCACTTGGATCATCCGGGGTTTTACCGCCTGCAATTTGTGCAGCAGAAGGTTCAGCATAATAATACATACGGCGGTCATTAAGATTTTTCAAACTGTCAATAACCAAAGAGCTCATCAGGGTTCTGCTCGTAAATAAATTGTTGGTTCCCGAAAGAGGGTGGGGGTTCTGACTTGAATAAACGAGACCGAAAAATGAATTTGGATTTGTGAACAGATTATTTGCACCTACGATTCCTGCAAATCTGGTTTTTACATTCAGATCTGCGTCTGCTTCCTTTGAACTGAGTGTCATCAAAACTTTAAGAGCAAAAGCATTGGTAGCCTGCCGCCATTTTACAGGATCTCCGTTAAACGGAGTCGGGTCGCCGGAAAACTGCACTCCGTTAGCAAAATCCTGATCTGCTGCCTTCAAACCATCCAGGATTGCTTTGAAGATATATTTTTGCTGATCATATACCGGACGATAATCTCCCGTATTTCCGTTGCCTGCCTGGCTATAAGGCACATCTCCCATTTGCATCGTAAGGATGAAAAAAGTATATGCCTTTGTAAATTCAGCAACTCCTTTGTATGAGTTTTCCATCACACCTCCTTTGGCATATTCAAGCATCTTTTCAATATTCGGCAGAATTGTCATCGGCCCAAAATCTTTACTGCCAATCAGATTATACTGTTCACCCAATTGCCCTTCATCTGCATACCCTACATATTTTGATAGCGCATCTTCAGAAATATAGGCTTTGGCATCTCTGCCTCCGAATTTGGCTACATCCAGAATGATGCCTGTGCACATCATGGATGCGCTCACCTGTGTGGTGGTATCGGGATCAGTGTTGATTTCGTCGAATTTATTGCATCCGGTCATCACTAATAAAGTGATAAAAAGTCCGGCGGCTAATATTTTATTTTTCATTTTATCTTTTTTTGTTTTTAAATAATTCCTTTTATCAGGGTTTTATTTAATGATCTGTTTTTCTTTCTTTTTAGAAGTTTACCTTGATGTCCAGACCCAGATACCTTTGAGACGGGTCGCTGAAGTTTTCAACTCCGCCGTCCGGATCGGAATATTTAAATTGTTTTGCCCACATAAATACGTTCTGGCCTACTGCGGATACAGCAATTCCTTTTGAACTGATCTTAGATGCAATCCTCTGAGGGAAATAATAGGTGATTGAAACCTCTCTCAGCTTCAAAAATGTGGTGCTGTAAACATCCAATGGAGAAGCGGCGCCTCCCCAGGCAGTTCCCTTGTGCATTGCAGTAATGTAGGATTTGTAGGTTACCGGAATATCGTTTGGCGCATATTTCCTGTCGTCACTGGTGATGTTTCCGTAAGTGTCATAGGTCGCTGATCCTGAAATCACTTTTACTCCGTTACCGATATAATTTTTTGTTCCCGGCTGGGTAGCGTCCTTATATCTTGCAGGGTCAAGTGAATTTGGATGAGAACCTGCAATCCACATATACATTTCTGTGGTCGTTTGAGTCAATCCACCAACGCGCCCGTCCACTGCAAGATTCAATTGAAAGTTCTTGTAGCGAAGACTTGTGTTTGCCCCCCAGATCCAATCGGGATCTGAATAACCATATTTTGAATCGTATTTGGAATACTGAGGCAACCCATTACTGAAAATGATATTTCCCTGAGGATCTCTCAGGTAATCCCTGAGCACATAAGCATCTACTCTGTTACCCACTTTAACCCAGGGCTTGTCAGATGAGAAAACAGAATCCAGTTTGGTATAATACCTTGCATAGGTTGACCAGTTTATACCGACATCCCATTTGAAATCATTGGTTTTGATCGGAGTGGTATTCATGAAAACTTCCCAGCCCTTACGAGAAATCTGCTCATTGATATTTACGAAGTTGTTTGTATATCCGGAAGAAGGACTGATACCGGTTTTTCTGAGGAAGTCGTACATTCTCTTGTCATAGTAAGAGATGTCAATTGACACCAGGTTGTTAAACAGGCTGGCGGCTGTACCTACTTCAAAGGTAGAGGCTGACTGAGGCCTTACATCTGTACCACTGATGGTGGTGGGCAGTGTTGCGGAACTCAGGTTACCCCAACTGTTGTTGGCGATTGAGAATACAGAGTTAATACTGTAAACATCAGCCGGGGTTTTTGAGTTGGTCCAGGAACCTCTGATTTTCCAAAAGGATAGCCAATCTGTTTTTGGCAATAATTTAGATGCAATAAAGCTTCCGGAAACTGAAGGATATAAATAAGACCTTGTAGATTTCGGAAGGGTAGAGCTCCAGTCGTTTCTTAAAGTTCCTTCAACATATACGAGGCTTTTCCATGCGATTGCCAATCTTCCATACAAACTGTTTACCTGTTGTTTGGTTGTATTGGCATCTACAATTGCCGGGTTAACGGATGCTTTCAATGAGTAGAAACCCGGAATTGAAAGTCCGCCCTGGGTAAATGCCTCAAGCCCTTCATCACGATGATAAAAAATTGTTCCTCCGGCGAATGCATCAATATTAAAATCATTTACACTTTTATTCAAACTGATTATGAAATCATTGTTAGTACTAAATCCTCTGCTTAAACCATAGTTGAATGATCCTTTCTTGGATTCACCCCAAACCTGGGTTCCTCCCGGTATCATAGTCGTTGCACCACCTCCCTGAAACGATCCTTCAGAAATTCTTACGATTTGTTTATCACTGTAGGTATCAAACCCTGTACGGAATGTGGCTTTGAGCCACGGAGTAAAACTGTAATTTGCTTCAAGAGATCCATTGAATATATCTCTGTCTAAGCTGTGAATTCTTTCATTCCTGTCAAAATAGGGATTATTATTTGTTGAAGTGTAACTGTCGTTCTGAACTTCATTTTTTACCAGCCAATAATCTTTGTACTGCCTGATATCATAATCTGCTGCCGACCATACCAACAAGTTATACATGGGATCGTAGGCAGTATAACCGCTAAATCCGATATTGGGAGAGGTTTGCTGATTATACATGATGTTGGACGAAAGAGAAAAATTTCCTTTTTTCATATCTCCACCCAGGGAATAAGAAACCTTGTCAAATTTGGAGTTGGGATATATACCTCTGTTGCCAACCCATGAAGCAGAGGCTCGGAAACTTCCTAATTCTCCCTGTTGTACCACATTGATATTGTTATTTAAGATGTATCCCTGATTTAAAAAGTTCTTGAAGTTATCTTTACCAATGGGCAGGTAAGGCATTTCCTTCATCGTTTTGGAAATGGGATCCCATTGAATTACCGGCTGACCTTCCATAGGTACGCCCCAGGATCCGTCGCCTGACCTTGCATAGGTATTGGTAGCTGTATTCACCACGCGGCCATATTTGTGTTGCAATTCGGGAATTGCAAGAAATCCGGCTGTAAACATGCTACTGGTATTAAATGATACTGATAGTCCCTGGCTTTTGCTTCCTTTTTTTGTAGTCACCATGATGGTTCCATTTGCACCTCTGTATCCATACAATGCAGAAGAAGTAGCTCCTTTAAGAACTGTGATTGATTGGATGTCGTCAGGTGCAATATCCCGAAGCGTCATGTTTTCGTAGGGGACACCGTCAATAACGAGCAATGGAGTTTCACCGCGTATTTCAATATCGGGAGCGGCTGTAAATTCAGTACTGTTTTTTACAAGCAGGCCTGCCACGCGTCCGGTGAGTGATGTTCCTACGTCAATTCCTTTAACGGTTTGCAGAGCATCGCCCTGAACAGACTGGACAGAATAGCCGAGTGCCCTGGTTTCTCTTTTTATTCCGAGGGCCGTTACTACCACCGTCTGCAGTTCCTGATTTCCGGGTTGCAAAGTCACATTGTAAACGGATTGGTCTGAAGTAACAGCCAATGATTGGCTTTGCATTGAAACAGATGAAAAAACAAGGACGTCATTAACCCTTGCCTGAATGGTGTAACTACCTAAATTATCTGTGGTAGTACCGGCTCCCGTTCTTTCAACTGTAATACTGACACCGGGAAGTGCATTGCCATTGTGGTCAGTCACTTTGCCGGTAACAGTTTTATTCTGCGCCCAGGCTGCCGAACCCACCAGCAGTAATATTGGCATCAGAATCAATAGATTAAGTAATCTTTTCATAAACAATTTTTATTTAGTTCTTAAAATCCCGTTTTTTCGGGGCCTAAAATTAATTTTCAAAATTTAGTAATCTTGAAAAAATACCTCAACTTGACTACATCATTTTTTGGGGACGTCTTTATTTTAGCCTATTTTGCAATACATCAATACTACATCAATAAATAGAAAACCTCCTCTGATGAAATCGAAAGGGTTTTTCTTATTGCTTTTTATCGTTTCTCATTTTACTTCTGTTGGTCAAAATACAATTGGCCTTCCCCAAATAATAAACTATGATAAGAATGACTATCATGGCGGCAGCCAGACATGGAATATCGGGCAGGATGACAGAGGCATTATGTATTTTGCCAATAATGAGGGGTTGATCACTTTTGATGGGTTTTATTGGAAGGTGTATCCGCTTCCCCACAAAACCATTATGCGATCTCTGGCTATTGGAGAAGAAAATAAGGTTTATGCCGGTGGTCAGGGTGAATTCGGATATTTTTCACCGGATGGAAATGGAATTATGCAATTCACCTCTCTTGTAGATCTGGTTCCTGATAAAGAAAAAACATTTGCCGACATCTGGAAAACAGTAATTTATAAAGATGCTGTTTTTTTTCAGGCTTCCGACCGGATTTTTGAGTACAGGAATGACCGTATCCGTGTATTTCTGGCCAAAAACGTATGGCAATACATTGGAAAATCAGGAGATAAATTATTTGCGCAGGACAGAATGGACGGGGTTTATGAATTTAAAGATGACCAATGGTACCCGGTTGCCAAAACGACTACAACTGTGAATATTACCGGAATTATGAATTTGGGGACGGACAGTTTTTTGATCAGCAGTCAAAAGAACGGACTTTTTATTATGAACGGACAAAAAATTTCTCCGTTTGTTCATAACGCGAAAGAAACTTTACCGGAACATATTAATTATTCTGCCCGGATCAACATGTCAGAATATGTCGCTGGTACCAGATCTGACGGATGTATCATTTTTGACCGGAATGGAAATATAATTCAGAAAATCAGGTTGGTGGAGGGCCTTCAGAATAATAATGTTCAATGTGTTTTTATTGACAAGGATGGAAATATTTGGGCGGGGTTGAATAATGGAATCAGTTTCATCGATTACAGTTCTGCCATCAAATACATCAGGCCTGACAAGCAAAATGAAGTTTTGGGTTACTCGAGTATTATTTACGATCACAAACTTTATATTGCTACTTCCGATGGTACTTATGTTGCACCACTAAAGGAATCAGGCAAAGATTTCAGTTTTTCAATCGGGTCCTTTTCCCTGATAAAAAATACGATGGGTGAGACCTGGAAAATTGATGAGGTCAATCAACAATTATTGATCGGGCACAATGATGGCGTTTTTCAAATTAAGGGGATGGAGGCTTCTCCCGTTTTGAATGGTTCGGGTTGCTGGATTTTTATTCCGATGACACAGGTTTTTCCTGCAAAAAAAATACTGGTTGGCACTTATACAGGATTAAGGGAACTTGATTATGAGAATGGACATTTTATTTCGAATGAAGAATTGAAAGGTATGTCCGAATCTTTTCGTTTTTTGACCACAGATAATGATGGAGGTATCTGGGCATCTCATCCGTACCGCGGAGTTTACAGGATCACCCTTTCTGCTGATGGCAAAAGTTATTCTGCAAAATTATATACCGACAAAGACGGGCTGCCGTCAACGCTCGAGAATTACGTTTTCAGAATAAGAAACAGAGTGGTATTTGCGACCAAAAAAGGGATTTACGAATTCAATTATAAAACGAACAAGTTTGAACCTTCCACAGTAGTGAATAATATTTTCAGGAATATAGAATTAAGGTATTTGCGCGAAGACGGAGATGGTAATATCTGGTTTTGCAGCGGGAAAAAAATTGGGGTGGCTTCCTTTGAACCCGATAGTAAACCAAAAAAATATACAATAACTTATTTCCCCGAATTGGCCGGACAGATTCTTTCTGGTTTTGAAAGTATTTATCCGTTCAACAAAGAAAATATTTTTATTTCTTCGGAAAAGGGAATTATCCATCTGAATTATGCGAAATATGCTTCAAAGCAAAAACGGATTAAAGTTCTGTTGGGAGCGGTGACTGCGATTGGGAAAAAAGACAGCCTGCTTTTTGGCGGATTCTTCCATTCTCTGAAAGATTCCGTTTTTGTTCAGGATGAGCAGAAGGTTCCCCGCTTATCCAGCAGCTACAACTCATTTCACTTTGAATACAGCTCTCCTTCTTACGGGCTTCAAAGCAATATTGAATACAGTTACCAACTTTCAGGCTATGATCCGGCATGGTCTGAATGGTCAACGAAAACAGAAAAAGATTATACAAACCTTTCTTCCGGAAATTATGTTTTTAAAATAAAAGCGAGAGACAATCTTGGCAATGAATCGCAGGTTGTTTCTTTTGCTTTTGTAGTGCAGCCTCCGTGGTACGCTACTATTTGGGCAAAGCTGTTTTATGCTGTGTTGATTTTCATCGCAGGATTTATGATTTACAAATGGCAGGAAAGGAAGTTTGAATCACAACGGGTAAAGTATGAAGAGGAGCAGAGAAGGATCAATGAATTGCATCAGCTAAAACTTGAGAAAAGGGAAAAAGAAATTATCAAACTGCAGAATGAAAAACTGGCTGATGAAGTCAAATACAAGAGCCGTGAACTTGCCGATGCCGCCATCCATCTGGAAGAAAGAAACAGTGCATTGACGAGGGTGAAAAGCGAATTGGAAAAAATTTACAAAAGATCGGGAAATGACGATGAACTCCGGCAGACATTATTGCTTCTGAAAAATATTGAAAGGAACAATTCCACATGGGAACAATTTGCTACCCATTTTGATGAATTGAATAATGATTTTCTCAAAAAATTGAAAGACAGATTTCAAAACCTGACCAATAATGATTTGAAAGTTTGTACTTATCTCAAACTAAATCTTTCTACCAAAGAGATAGCACAACTTATGAATATTTCAATACGGGGTACAGAAATCAGCAGGTACAGGCTTCGGAAAAAACTGGATGTGCCCAGGGGGAAAACCATTACTGATTTTTTGAACGAGGTAGTTTTGGTGATTAAGTAAGTTTTTTGTCAGGGATCATTTTGTACAATTTTCCAATCATTATTAAAATATTTCCTGAATTAAAAATTCAAACCTGATGTATCTTTTTACATTTGGCCAAATATCAAATAAATGAAGACTGATGTAATGGATGAGAACGAGTGGCCGTGGGTTCTCTCCAAAGTGGGTAAAAAAGTGCTTCGTCCCGGAGGAAGAGAAATGACAATGTTCCTGCTTGATAATCTGAAAATAGAAAAGGAAGATCATGTGGTGGAGTTCGCACCGGGTATTGGTTTCACGGCTGCTCAGATTTTGAAAGATCATCCTGAAAGTTACACGGGAATTGAGTTGAATGAAGAAGCCGGGAAAAATCTGAGAGATATTGTTCAGGGTGAAAATAACAAGATTATTATCGGTAATGCTGCCAAAGCAAGCCTGGAAGACGGTTCGCAGGATAAAGTGATCGGAGAAGCCATGCTCACGATGCATGCAGATCATCGCAAGGTTGAAATTATTGATGTAGCCCACAGACTGCTCAGAAAAGGCGGACTTTATGCAATCCATGAATTGTGTCTGGTTGAAGAAGGAATTAGTCCGGAAGCCAAAGCGGCAATCACAAAAGATCTTTCAAGCCATTCTCATGTAAATACCAGGCCACTCACTCAATCGGAATGGAAATCGATTCTTGAGAAAGAAGGATTCCGTGTTAAGAAAGTGTGGACCAGGCCCATGATGCTTTTGGAACCTTCCCGAATTATTCAGGATGAAGGAATCGTCAATACATTGAGCACGGTTTTCAAAGTTTTGCGTAAGCCAAAAGCAAGAAAAAAAATTCTGGAAATGCGAAAGCTGTTTAAATCTCACAGAAAAGAAATCTGTGCCATTGGCATGGTTGCCGAGAAAATATAGAGCCGGATTTTTTGTCAGTCAACTTAAAAAACGAGAAACTGTTTCATATCTTAAAATAAAAAATTGCACCGCAAAAAGTTTTCAAGGTGCAATTTTTTTTAAATCGAATTTTTGAATAAGAAGTTTTTATGAAGCCGGTTCTGCTTCTTTCTTTTTTTTGTAAGGAGAAACATAGCTCCCGACTTCTGACTTGACAGCCACATTGATCCTGTTCCATCCGTTAATGGCAACAATGGCAAAAGTCAATTCCATAATTTCTTTCGGAGAAAAATATTTTTTCAATTCTTCGTATTCGTTTTCAGGAGCGCCTTTTTCAGCAACCAGCGTCAATGATTCTGTCCATGCCAGTGCAGCTCGTTCTTTGTCAGAAAAGAAGGGAGCATCTCTCCATGCGGCAAGGACGTTAAGTCTTTTCGGATCTTCTCCAATGGCGATGGAATCTTTGGTGTGCATGTCCAGGCAGTGTGCACAACCATTAATCTGAGAAGCCCTGGTCACCATCAGTAACAAAAGTTTCTGATCTATTTTACTTTTATTGACCACTTTTTGAAGGCCGATCATGGCATCAAGCCCTTCCGGCAATGTTTTAACCCAATCTAATCTCATATTGATTTTTTTTAAATCCCTTTATAAATAAGGATGGCAAATAATCCACAAATTATTTGCCATCGAGCTGAGTTATCCTGAAATTTTACTTGTAGGTTACAATTCTGCCCCAAACATCATTTGTACCCCAGATTCCTTCACGTGTACATTCCAGTTGAACGATCTGGCTGTGGTCAACAAAAAGATTGACTTCTGGTCCGTAATTTTTTATGTACCATTTGAAGACTTTCGGATCGGCAGCTTCAAACATTACTTTTTCCAATCCGATTGCATTGATGAATTTCGCAGGTACATCCACACGCCAGGGATCTGCATTTTCAGTAACACCTTCCGATTCCATCATGATGAGAAATGCTCCGGCATCAACGAATCTCTTTGCCTGGCTGATGGCATATTCCACATCCTGTGTCCCTTCCACGCGCAATTCGGAGGCAACGGTATCCCCACCTGCGCCGAACTGAATACCGATTTCGGGTTTTGCCTTCATGCCTGCTTTTTGCACATCTTCTATGACGTGTTGCCAATCAGATGTGGGGATCGAAATGAATCCGGTTGAAATTTCAACAATGTCAAAACCCAGGCTTTTTACTTCCTGAATGTATTTTTTGACAGCTTCTTTTCCTTTGGTCAAAACATATTCCATAAAACCTCCGGTAGAAACCAGCACACCGTATTGGTGGGCAAGGTCAATCATTTCTTTGATCTTTTTTGGATTCATGAAAGTGAATGCACCGCCCGCAAACTTGATACTGTCCACATAGTTGCCTGACATTTCGAGAATGTCTTTGAAATAATGCATTCCGAAATTGGAATAATAGGCTGCTCTGATTTCCGTCATGCCTACTTTACGGGGTTTGGCAGGACGGTCGTTGCGCTGCAACCAGTCAAACGCAACCGGATTTGTGATAAATTTATTTTCTGGCATAATCATTAAAATTTAAATGTGATTAATTATTTAGTTCTTACGTTTTTTAAAATTTCTGTGAGTTCTTTTATCTGATGTTTTTCAATGTTCTTCACCAGATCGATAATTTTATCCTGAGTTTTTTCGTCCGTAAATGGAGTTGACAATGCTTTGAATTTTCCGCTGACCGTTTCCCAGGAAGCAGGACGTGTAACGAATCCTTCATAGTCTTTCTTTTCGATGTGAAATTGTTCTCCGTCTTTCATGACCACGGTAATGTCGCAGGGCATTTCTTTTGGAAATCTTTCAGAATAAGATTTCTTTTCATTGACTTCCACTTTCTGAAGCAATTCCTGAATATCTTTCTTCACAATTCTTTCGGGCAGGTATTGAGCAGGCAATACATTCCCATCGAGAAGCATGGCCGATATCAGGTAAGGCAAACTGTGATCAGCTTCTTCCTTGATCCTGATATTTTTCTTGCCACCTTCTTCGCCGCCGCCGATGATATTGAATGCCACATCAAAGGTGTTGAGCACAATTTTTTCTATATCGTTTGTAGAAAAATGATGTTGTTTATGCAATTCCTGAACCCCTTCCAAAGTAGCCTGCGAATGAATTTCAGCATTGTATCTTTTAATAATAGTGTGTGTCACTCTTTCCAGGTCTTCTTTTCCCCAATCAATTTTAAAATTTCCTGCGATGGAATCTTTGAATCCTTTGTTTCCTTCAAAAACTTCTTCCGGGCCTGTGATTCCATATTTTGCAAGGAATGCCGAGTGAGTAGATGTCCAGCCTGTGGACGGAAAGGCCAGCCCTTTCCAGTTGGAAAGATTTCCCGTTCTTGTAACACGAAGCGCATTGTAAGCAGTGGCTGCAATTGCAATCGCATTGGAAACCTGATTTTCATCAAGCCCCAAAGCATAAGCCACTCCGGCTGCGGAACCATAAGCTCCCTGAACGGTGTGGTCAAATCCCTTGTCACGAACCGGAGCCTCATCACTCAGCCTGCATTGAATCTGATAAGCAATGGCAAGCGCCGTTAAGAAATCTTTGCCATTTTTATCTGCATATTCCGAAGCCGTCAAAACACTTCCGATATTGTCCGATGGGTGGCAGGTTTCTTTTTTGGCAAGATAACTGTCGTTGTAATCCAGATATCTGATCAGAGCCGAATTGTAAAATGCTGCCCGGTCAGGAGCCGTCTTTTGACCTCCGATTAATGTGGTCAGAGGATTCCCTCCGAAATCTTTTATTTGCTGTGCAATCATTTTTATGGGCTTCCCTTCCAGCGCACCAATGGCACAACCCAGAGAATCGAGGAGCCGGAGCTTCAGCGCTGTAACAGCGGCTTCGGAAAGATCTTTGAAACTGCGCGTATGGACAAACTTTGCTAATTGTTGAACTTCAGTCATGATCAATGTTTTTAAATGTTTTCAATTATTTCTTTTCAACAGTGCAAAGCTACCGCCAACCATACCCCAAAGTCAATAGGGGAAAGGCGATTTGGGTCATGGTTAAAAGCGATAAGAGAGAAGAAATTATGGGGAAGGGAGGCTGTTGATAATTTCCCTTTTGATTACTTTGGTGATCCTGTTCTTTTCAAAACCGCGGGGTGTAACTAAAATAATAGTTCTGCTGACAACAGGATGGATTAGCGGGCGGACCATTTTTAACCTTCGCGCACCCATGTAAAGCGTGGATAATTGGGGCAGAAGTGTCATACCACCGTTGAGATCAATGATCTTGCGGATGGTCTCCAGCGAACCACTTTGAAAACGGATATTGGGGATTTTTATGGGTAAAATAACCGATTCTTTTCTTTCATAATCCGGCTGGAGAAAATGATCTCTCAAATCTTCCTGCAGAATTAAATCTTCCGTATGAATATCATTCCACGCAATCTCTGATCTGGCTGCCAGCGGATGATTCAATCCGATGTAGATAACAAACTTTTCTTCAAATAAAACATCTTCATAAAAACCTTCCTTTAAAAACGGTTTGATGGCTATACCTCCGTCCAGTTCTTCGTTTTGAAGGCTTTGCGCCATTTCTTTTATTCCCATTTCAATAATCCCAGTTTGGAGGTCCGGATATTTTTCAGACAATGAATTAACGAATAGCGGAACCAGGTAGGGAGCCAGTGCAGGAAGGATCCCTAACCGGAATTTTCCTTTCGGCAGATTGTCTTTCTTGTTTGCGATATCCACAAATTGTTTGTGATCTTCCAGAATAATTTTTGCCTGTTTGATCAGATCTTCTCCTTTCATGGTCGGCGTGACCGGCAGGCGCGAACGGTCAAAGATCATAATCCCGAATTCCTTTTCGAGCCGCTGGATCTCTTTGCTCAAAGTAGATTGAGCTATGCCGCATTCATCAGCAGCCTTAGCAAAACTTCTGAGTTTTTCAACTGCGACAATATATTTAAGCTGATTGAAATTCATGAAATGATGTGGTGTGATAGTGCAAAATGTTTTTCAAAGATCGAATTTCATTTTTACTTCACCGGTAATTATCCGGTTGTTTTTGTTTGAATCAATAAAGAAGTAAAACTTTTGATACCATTCAGTAGATACTACTCACTCCATCTATTCTAAATTAAAAATTTCATTTGTAATCCCGTTTTGGGTTACCAGTTCTCTATCGCCCCAAAAGGATTTTGTTTCTGTCATAGTTCCATTTTACTTTAATGCAGAGGAAATACGCTGTTTGTTGCCGGCATAGGTACAGGAAAGTTCCGGTGGATGGGAACAAGCGCCAGGGTTTGCCGATGTGAAATGAAGTTTTAAGCGGTGTTTAACACATATCCTGTGGCTTCTCCGCCTATTGAGGTCATGTCTTCACACACCGGCATAAAAATGAAGTTACAGAACCCAATCATATCGTTAAGATCCCTGCATATACGCTGTCGGCGGCATCCTTTCCGTCTTCGCTGATGAAGCCTGCCCAGGTATGCGCTTCCCCCGTTTGACCATGAGTTTTCAATTCGGCCATCCCGTCGCCCCTGCGCTGTGTACTGATCCCG